>Ga0080013_1001186_pt1 | contig 35426 bp, 14 predicted proteins | sample ETNvirenome_6_85_FD_69236 | JGI IMG/M metagenome (GOLD analysis project Ga0080013, IMG submission 69236) | Marine viral communities from the Pacific Ocean - ETNP_6_85 (SPADES assembly) (version 2) | ecosystem: Environmental > Aquatic > Marine > Oceanic | place: Pacific Ocean | collected 2013-06-19
AACATTGTTAGCCCCAAGAACCAAGAACTCTGTGGCGCTAGCGTTGGTGGTAGCGTCCTTCAAGTACATGTCGCCGTGCACGTGCAACGTTCCACTCGGGGCCGCCGTACTTATGCCCACCTTGTTGCCCGTGACAACCAAATCGTTTTGGTTGTACTGACCGGCAATAACCGTGTCATTTGCGAACACCTCAAATACCGGCAAACCAGCAGCATCATTTACGCGCAATAGAGAATCGCTGAGGTCATCGCTGATCGTTAACAACGAACCGTTGTCACCGTAAACCTCGAAAAGTTGGCCCGTGACGTCTTCGTTAAGGACTTTGATTCCGGAGCCGTCGTTGTGGACTTGGAGTTTGCCCGTAATGGTAGAGGTACCCACTCCAAGGTTTGCATTATTATCTATAGCCACAAATTCCCCTGCGGCATTTTCGCTTTCTCTTGAGGAGAAAATTAATTTATCAGAAGCTGTATTGCGCCCAAAAACAATACGAGAAGTATTGCTAACTCCTTCTAGTTTTAATATAGAGTCCCCACTTGCATGGGTGTTTTTGACATGTATAGTTGAATAGCCATCTCCCCACCAATTAGAACTCGTATCTATAGAAGAAACAACATTTAAAAGTGTTGTCGGGGTGGTCGTGCCAATTCCCACGTTACCGTCACCCAAAATGGTCATCTTGTTAGATGCCGTCGAGCTTGCAGCAGTTGTCCAAAAGTCTAGAACAGATTCGGAGGTATCTGCGCTATTGGAAATTATGTTTGCGTGTCTTTTGTAACCGGAACCACCACCATCGTTATAAAAATCAAATAAAATACCATCTCCATCTGCCGCTGCAAAAGTCGGAGCGGATTGAGTGCCGCGACTTCCGATGTGAAGAAAACTTTTAGGATCAGTATTTCCAATTCCCACGTTACCGTCTCGTTGGATAACCATGTCGTCATTGGCTCCATCCGGACGAAAACTAATGTAATCTAAACTAGAATAGGATCCTTGCGCCCCAATTGCGAATATATTGCTGGAACTATCCAGACCGATAAACATTTTATTAGTACCGGAGATGGCAAAATTTATTTGGTTCCATGTCTCTCCACCATTATCTAGTTTTAATTGATTAGCATTACCCCCTACAATATGAAGTTTATTGCTTGGCGCATCAGTCCCAATTCCCACACTCCCTTCAATAATTGCCCCATCTGTAGGAGCCGCCGTTGTTGCGTAAGTGGTTCCAACACTAACGGCCCCCTTGACACTTAACTTACTCGCAGGCGCGCTTGTCCCCACTCCCACCTTGTTGCCTGTAACAACCAAGTCACTTTGGTTATACTGACCGGCAATCACGGTATCGTTGGCAAATACCTCGAACACCGGCAATCCCGCCACATCATTCACGCGCAACAAGGAATCGCTCAGGTCATCGCTGATGGTGAGTAACGAACCGTTATCACCGTATGCCTCAAAAACTTGGTTTGCAACATCCGCGTTGAGAACCTTAATACCAGATCCGTCGTTATGGACTTGAAGTTTACCGGTGGTCAAAGGACCTGTCCCAATGCCTACATTTACCGTATTAGAGTAAATCAGATCACTAGCCGTATCTGCCGTAGTAGCACTAGTTTTCCGAAGAAGGTAATTGTCTGATCCTGACATTCCCACTACTCCTGAAGTACCTGAGCTACCAGAAGTACCAGAGCTACCAGAAGTACCTGAAGTACCAGAGCTGCCAGAAGTACCTGAAGTACCAGAGCTGCCAGAGGTACCAGAGCTGCCAGAAGTACCTGAAGTACCAGAGCTGCCAGAGGTACCTGAAGTACCAGAGCTGCCAGAGGTACCAGAGCTACCAGAAGAACCAGAAGTACCTGAGCTACCAGAAGTACCTGAGCTACCAGAAGTACCAGAGCTACCAGAAGTACCAGAGCTACCAGAAGTACCAGAGCTACCAGAAGAACCAGAGGTACCTGAAGAACCAGAGGTACCTGAAGAACCAGAGGTACCAGAAGTAGGGTTATTAATGGTATAATAAAAGTTACCATCAGCATCACTAACGATATACCTGCTTTCCGCAGAACTCGTGAGGCCCTCCACCCTAAGTGAGGTAGCAGGAGCGGAGGTTTTAATTCCTACTTTGTTGCCCGTCACCACAAGGTCGTTTTGGTTATACTGACCGGCAACAACCGTGTTGTCTGCGAACACCTCGAACACCGGAAGCCCGGCTGCGTTATTAACGCTCATCAAGGAGTCGCTGAGATCGTCAGCTACCGTGAAAATTGTGCCGTTATCCCCGTATACCTCGAAAACATTGGGGTCGGAGTCGGCGTTCAGAACTTTGATGCCGGAGCCGTCGGTGTGAACTTGAAATTTACCTGTTGGGGCTGCGGTTCCTATACCGACATTGCCGTCAGATATAATCCGCATACGGTCTTCATTGTCCGTGAGGAAAAACACATAGTCGCCCGCATTACTGCCACCTATTCTTGCCTTTGTGCCACCCCACTCTAAATAATAATCGTTGGTAAGTCGTATGTTGCCCGTAGCGACTTCTAGTTTAGCCCCCGGCGCAGTTGTTCCTATACCGACATACGGGGTGGCTGATGTCCCGCCCGTTCCTGCCGTCAAAACCGTGTTCCCCCTATGAACCAACCGAATGCCATCGTTGCCGTTGCTGTTTGAAATATACCCACCCTCCGAGGTTGTATAAATACCAAATCTGTAATTGGAGCGGTCGGCGGCGGACGCATAGCCAGCTTGAATCGTAGGTGCAGCGTATGTTCCCGTGGCAGAAACATCTATAGGCGCATGGGGGACAATAGTCCCGATGCCGACTCTGCCGTCATTTTTAATGATAAATGGAGAGGCACTATGGACATACATATATGTGCTAGCCGGACAAGCAGTGTCATTGTAGTCTTGATTTACTACAAAGGGGTAATAATGTACTCCTACTTTACCTCCATCCTGCACCCAAAAACCAGTATAACCAGAAGAGTCAGTTGTTTTAAGCGTAAGCCCAGTTGAACCACCGACTCCTTTTATTTCCAATTTTGAGTCTGGATCAGTAACCCCGATGCCGACTTTGCCTGCGGGCATTATAGCAATATCAGAACTACCTTCTTCAGTGGTTATAGATAAATAATTATCCGCTGAAACATAGTTTATATAAGCTCTCCTAGTTCCGGCCTCCACGAGCCCAAGTATTGGATTGTAACCAGCGGTTGTAGTATTAATATAATGATAGTTATTTCGGTTTGCGGCAGAAGTGAATTGCGCATCGCCGTCAGACCAAAAGCGCACTACCTCTGTGCCAGACTTAGCAGAAGCGTTTCCTATCTCAAAAACAAAACCACCATAATTGGAATTAGAACCATGACTACTATAAAACCTAGCTCTACCATCACCGTCTTCAATATATAAGCCAGCAGAGTAATTTGCCTGAACTTTTAATTCCGCTTTCTGATTTGATACTGCGGGATCCTTTATGTGTAGTAATATATCTCCAACTCCCGCTGGGGTCGCCGTGCCAATTCCCACACACCCTTCAATAATCGCCCCATCTGTAGGAGCCGCCGTTGTTGCGTAAGTGGTTCCAACACTAACGGCCCCCTTGACACTTAACTTACTCGCAGGCGCGCTTGTCCCCACTCCCACCTTGTTGCCCGTGACAACCAAATCACTTTGGTTATACTGTCCAGCAATCACCGTATCGTTGGCAAAGACCTCAAACACCGGAAGGCCAGCAACATCATTAACCCGCAATAGGGAATCGCTCAGGTCATCGCTGATGGTGAGTAACGAACCGTTATCACCGTACGCCTCAAAAACTTGATTCCCAACATCCGCGTTGAGAACCTTAATACCAGATCCGTCGTTATGGACTTGAAGTTTACCGGTGGTCAGCGGACCTGTCCCAACGCCTACATTTGCCGTGTTTGAGTAAAGCAGATCACTAGCCGTATCTGCCGTACTGGAACTGGTTTTTCGTAAAAGGTAATTGTCGGAGCCAGACATTGCTATAACCCCAGTGATACCTTGGGTACCTTGAGTACCTTGAGCACCTGTAATACCTTGACGCCCTTGGGTACCTTGACGCCCTTGTTTACCTTGACGCCCTTGAGTACCTTGAGCACCTGTGCTACCTTGAGCACCTGTGCCACCTTGAGCACCTGTGCCACCTTGAGCACCTGTGCCACCTTGAGCACCTGTGCTACCTTGACGCCCTTGACGCCCTTGTATACCTTGACGCCCTTGGATACCTTGACTACCCCCGGTTCGTTTTTCGATAAGATTGCTGGCTCCCAACACCAAAAATTCTGTGGCGCTTCCGTTGGTGGCAACCGTATCGATCATTGCGGTACCAGCTACTTGTAAAGTAGCGGAAGGAGCCGCAGTTCCAATTCCCACCTTGTTTCCCGTCACCACAAGGTCGTTTTGGTTGTACTGTCCCGCTACGACCGTGTTGTCTGCGAACACCTCGAACACCGGTAAACCAGCAGCGTTGTTAACGCTCATCAACGAATCACTAAGATCGTCGGCTACTGTGAAAATTGTGCCGTTGTCGCCGTAAACCTCAAAAACATTGGGGTCGGAGTCGGCGTTTAGAACCTTAATGCCGGAACCGTCGTTGTGGACTTGGAATTTGCCTGTCGGAGTGCTCGTTCCCACTCCCAAATTTCCACCAGATAAAATGCGTACCCTTTCTGTGTCATTAGTCCAAAAATGCATAGGGGTAGCGCCATCAGCGGAAAGCCCCAACCCTCCACTCAACGAACTGGCCCGAAGCAACACACTATCAGCTATGTTCTGATTAGAAGTCGTAAAACCAGCACTATAAGTTGTAAGAGTAGCCGTCCCGCCATCAGACATTAATTGAATTCGCGCCCGAGCGTCACTTCCTGCATTGGGATTTTGTACAGCTATCGCAACAGCAGCGTCGGCGGTTTTGTATACGTGAAGTTTTTCGCTAGGACCCATTGTTCCCATTCCCACGTTACCGCCACCCATAACAGCTAAAGCATTGGAATCTCCACCAGTGTTTACCCTTAAACCGTAGGCTGCCGCACCAGAAGAAGCTATCTGAACATTAAGTCCATGAGCCTCTGTATGGGTAGCGGAGTTATAAAAATAAGTAAGATATGTACTATTAGCAGGGGCACCCGTAACCTTTAATTTAGCCGAATTTGTCCCTCCCACTGTTCCGATACCAACATTGCCGTCAGCAGCTATGACCATCTTTTCAGCACTATTCGTATAAAAAACTATATCCGTATTCTGTTGGTTATAAATATAAAATGCTTCTGATGCATTTATCCCTATTAGGGTTCCATACGCCGCGGTTGTGGTGCTATTAGTTATTTGAATGTAATTGGAGCCACTGTCATCTTTATGAAGATGTAGTGTATAATTTGGCGCATCAGTCCCAATTCCCACACTCCCTTCAATAATCGCCCCATCTGTAGGAGCAGCCGTTGTTGCGTAAGTGCTTCCAACACTAACAGCACCCTTGACACTTAACTTGCTGGCAGGCGCGCTTGTCCCCACTCCCACCTTGTTGCCTGTAACAACCAAGTCACTTTGGTTATACTGACCGGCAATCACGGTATCGTTGGCAAATACCTCGAACACCGGCAATCCCGCCACATCATTCACGCGCAACAAGGAATCGCTCAGGTCATCGCTGATGGTGAGTAACGAACCGTTATCACCGTATGCCTCAAAAACTTGGTTTGCAACATCCGCGTTGAGAACCTTAATACCAGATCCGTCGTTATGGACTTGAAGTTTACCGGTGGTCAAAGGACCTGTCCCAATGCCTACATTTACCGTATTAGAGTAAATCAGATCACTAGCCGTATCTGCCGTAGTAGCACTAGTTTTCCGAAGAAGGTAATTGTCTGATCCTGACATTCCCACTACTCCTGAAGTACCTGAGCTACCAGAAGTACCAGAGCTACCAGAAGTACCTGAAGTACCAGAGCTGCCAGAAGTACCTGAAGTACCAGAGCTGCCAGAGGTACCAGAGCTGCCAGAAGTACCTGAAGTACCAGAGCTGCCAGAGGTACCTGAAGTACCAGAGCTGCCAGAGGTACCAGAGCTACCAGAAGAACCAGAAGTACCTGAGCTACCAGAAGTACCTGAGCTACCAGAAGTACCAGAGCTACCAGAAGTACCAGAGCTACCAGAAGTACCAGAGCTACCAGAAGAACCAGAGGTACCTGAAGAACCAGAGGTACCTGAAGAACCAGAGGTACCAGAAGTAGGGTTATTAATGGTATAATAAAAGTTACCATCAGCATCACTAACGATATACCTGCTTTCCGCAGAACTCGTGAGGCCCTCCACCCTAAGTGAGGTAGCAGGAGCGGAGGTTTTAATTCCTACTTTGTTGCCCGTCACCACAAGGTCGTTTTGGTTATACTGACCGGCAACAACCGTGTTGTCTGCGAACACCTCGAACACCGGAAGCCCGGCTGCGTTATTAACGCTCATCAAGGAGTCGCTGAGATCGTCAGCTACCGTGAAAATTGTGCCGTTATCCCCGTATACCTCGAAAACATTGGGGTCGGAGTCGGCGTTCAGAACTTTGATGCCGGAGCCGTCGGTGTGAACTTGAAATTTACCTGTTGGGGCTGCGGTTCCTATACCGACATTGCCGTCAGATATAATCCGCATACGGTCTTCATTGTCCGTGAGGAAAAACACATAGTCGCCCGCATTACTGCCACCTATTCTTGCCTTTGTGCCACCCCACTCTAAATAATAATCGTTGGTAAGTCGTATGTTGCCCGTAGCGACTTCTAGTTTAGCCCCCGGCGCAGTTGTTCCTATACCGACATACGGGGTGGCTGATGTCCCGCCCGTTCCTGCCGTCAAAACCGTGTTCCCCCTATGAACCAACCGAATGCCATCGTTGCCGTTGCTGTTTGAAATATACCCACCCTCCGAGGTTGTATAAATACCAAATCTGTAATTGGAGCGGTCGGCGGCGGACGCATAGCCAGCTTGAATCGTAGGTGCAGCGTATGTTCCCGTGGCAGAAACATCTATAGGCGCATGGGGGACAATAGTCCCGATGCCGACTCTGCCGTCATTTTTAATGATAAATGGAGAGGCACTATGGACATACATATATGTGCTAGCCGGACAAGCAGTGTCATTGTAGTCTTGATTTACTACAAAGGGGTAATAATGTACTCCTACTTTACCTCCATCCTGCACCCAAAAACCAGTATAACCAGAAGAGTCAGTTGTTTTAAGCGTAAGCCCAGTTGAACCACCGACTCCTTTTATTTCCAATTTTGAGTCTGGATCAGTAACCCCGATGCCGACTTTGCCTGCGGGCATTATAGCAATATCAGAACTACCTTCTTCAGTGGTTATAGATAAATAATTATCCGCTGAAACATAGTTTATATAAGCTCTCCTAGTTCCGGCCTCCACGAGCCCAAGTATTGGATTGTAACCAGCGGTTGTAGTATTAATATAATGATAGTTATTTCGGTTTGCGGCAGAAGTGAATTGCGCATCGCCGTCAGACCAAAAGCGCACTACCTCTGTGCCAGACTTAGCAGAAGCGTTTCCTATCTCAAAAACAAAACCACCATAATTGGAATTAGAACCATGACTACTATAAAACCTAGCTCTACCATCACCGTCTTCAATATATAAGCCAGCAGAGTAATTTGCCTGAACTTTTAATTCCGCTTTCTGATTTGATACTGCGGGATCCTTTATGTGTAGTAATATATCTCCAACTCCCGCTGGGGTCGCCGTGCCAATTCCCACACACCCTTCAATAATCGCCCCATCTGTAGGAGCCGCCGTTGTTGCGTAAGTGGTTCCAACACTAACGGCCCCCTTGACACTTAACTTACTCGCAGGCGCGCTTGTCCCCACTCCCACCTTGTTGCCCGTGACAACCAAATCACTTTGGTTATACTGTCCAGCAATCACCGTATCGTTGGCAAAGACCTCAAACACCGGAAGGCCAGCAACATCATTAACCCGCAATAGGGAATCGCTCAGGTCATCGCTGATGGTGAGTAACGAACCGTTATCACCGTACGCCTCAAAAACTTGATTCCCAACATCCGCGTTGAGAACCTTAATACCAGATCCGTCGTTATGGACTTGAAGTTTACCGGTGGTCAGCGGACCTGTCCCAACGCCTACATTTGCCGTGTTTGAGTAAAGCAGATCACTAGCCGTATCTGCCGTACTGGAACTGGTTTTTCGTAAAAGGTAATTGTCGGAGCCAGACATTGCTATAACCCCAGTGATACCTTGGGTACCTTGAGTACCTTGAGCACCTGTGATACCTTGACGCCCTTGGATACCTTGACGCCCTTGTTTACCTTGACGCCCTTGGATACCTTGAGCGCCTATGATACCTTGACGTCCTTGTATACCTTGACGCCCTTGTATACCTTGACGCCCTTGGATACCTTGACGCCCTTGGATACCTTGGGTACCTTGAGCACCTGTGATACCTTGACGCCCTTGGATACCTTGGGTACCTTGGGTGCCTTGTGCACCGGAAGTCCCCACCTGCGCTTTAACAACATTATTACTGTCTACAACAAGATATCCAGTTTCTGCAGTAGCCCCTATCAGCTTGTTAAGGATTAAACCATCTAAATCACTAACCGTAATTTTTTCACTAATATTTAAAGTGTCATACGTTTCATTATAAACAGCTACGCCACTCGGAGTATCCCCAATGAATAATCCAGTATAACCCCACCCCGTTATAGCCGCCTCAATATCTCCCGAAGTTAAATTTAACGGATCAGAGAGAGAAGAATATCCCCCGTTTACCCCAAATGTTTGAACTTTGAAGTCATAATCAGAAAACGGACTAACGGAATATTCAAAACGCGGCTCATATTCTGTCAAAATCAATCCTGATAAATTTGTAGCAACCAACGAACCCGTAAGGTTTGTTACGGTGGTAGCGGCTCCATATTCTGGACCCGAAGGATTGGTTTCCGTAAAACCTCCCACAGGCGCATTTAAATAAGTTCCTGAATATAAGCTTCCAGATACAAGAGCGCCGCTGGGGTAAATTTCAAACACATTGGAACCCGTATTATAAGCCCCACCAAAATAAACCTTATCGCTCAAGGTATTTCCAGTCCCCATGGCCACCTCAAACGGAACGCTCTCTCCCGTTCTAAATCCCGGAGCTAAACTCTCATTCCGGTCAACAATAAGAGTGTGGTCCCTCCACTGAAGGCCCGTCGTATCATAGGCGGAAAAAATAGGGGTAGCAGCCGCACCACTATATGCGTAGTCCTGCATAGTGGTGTTGACAGAATAAAACCTTTTGTCAATTCGAGTGGTGCCCGTTCCATGTACTATTGCGGATGCGCCCCCAATTGTGGGGGTATTAACAGCAAACGAATCAGAAACACTTCTTAGGTTGCCTGTTTCCTGCAAATTGACCCTATAGGTAGCAGCCCCCACCTCTTTCATCCATTTGGCTACAAAAGTAGTCTCTGTTATTTTGTCAATAGCATTACGCTGTGCCACAACTACACCTTCGAGACCGCTAGGCTTAACATTATACTCCAAAGGATTGATGGTGAAGGGCTTAATAGAAGAAGGCGAATAATAAGTTTCCCCGCTTCCATAATTATCTTCGGCATTAAGGGCGTAAAAATAACCCGACGTCGAAGGAGGGTCTATTTCTATATCAAACGAAGGCTCTCCCTCTTCAATATCAAAAAATTGAGCAAAATCATAATAGTTGCCTGTTGACCCGGTATACTGAATTTCAAAATCTTTCTTATCACTTAAAAAAACATTTAATTTTGAAATTCCTGATGTTTTCGCTAAGGTTGGAACAATTTCAATCGTTTGTCCAACTATAAACGTGGCATCAGTTACATCAGGAGGAGGGCTTGTTAAAAAATAAATACCAGTATTTGTGCGGTTGTAATAATCATGAGCTACCACCCTGAGCCTAAATCGCCTAGGATCACTAGCCGGAATATTAAGGCCTGATGTATTTTCGGCAGGAAGATTACCAAACGCATTAACAATTTCCCTAACCCCTAAAGAATAATAATTCTTTCTATAATCTCCTGTTTCAAGTTGTTTAACTAACTCCCCTGTTTCAGAATAAATAGCAACCTCAAAACCTTTAAAAGGGGTAAATGTGGGAAGTTGGTCGGGGGAGATGACAACATCTGTAACGGGGTTAACTAATTGCCAAGTGATAGTGGGGTCTGTTTTAAAAAACTGACCGCTCGCAACATGAACCAAACTATTTATTCCGCTTCCTGACGCAAAAAGGGGGAGGCCCGGATTATAAGAAAAAGTATCCTCAAGAGGAACACTTCTTCCTTCATTGGTTATTCTAAACCCGGAAACCTTTAAGGCTGCTCCAAAGTCTTGAGGCGATTGTTCTATGAATTTGGTAAAAGGCATTTTATATGGAGGGTAAACCAGTTGATTCCAACTTGTAATTTATATCATATCTATAAACACTAAAATCTGTATAACGATAACTATTTCGATCCCCCAAATAAACCTGAAAACTAGTGTTGTCATACCCGTCTAATGAAAACCTTACTTTTTGCCCATCCTTATACACCTCAACTAAATACCCTCCTGTATTTTTGGCTGTAATGTTGTTAGGGCCTATCAAACCCGAAAAATCGACTGCCATTTTGCGCCCATCTTGGTTGACCTCATAAAAATTAACCATAGTAGAGGGAAAAAAAGCATCATATATAATCTTTTCTGGCGTATAGAACGTATTTCCCTGCGCATCGGTTATCTCAACAAACAAAGAAGCAGGAACTATAGAATAATCGATTTGCCCCGGCTCCCCTTTTAACGCAGCGGGAAGATCTGAAACAAGCAACGAGCCAGCTTGCGACTGTTGATTGGCTGTTAAAGACTTAGATCTGTCAATAGCATTGAATTTAGTGCGATTATACATCATGGCTGTTACCCTGTACTCGTTTTGACTGTTTTCAACCACCCCTAACACACGATATTCCAACGGTTTAATTTCATACCCGGTGTTAGCGTTATTGACCGCCCAGATATTTCCCTTGTCAATTAAATTGAAATCGGTATCAGTAACTTCACTAATAGTAACTACCCGAGTGTCAACGACGGAAGCAATTGTAAATTCTTTAATTTGGGTTTGACGCGACTTACTTAATTCCTCGTCCGACATCCCCGAGGGGTCTTTTGTTCGCATTCTGCCCCCGATCTCGACCACTCGTAATTTGTCTTGAGCTTCTTTGTTTAAGGTTCGAACCCCTGTGGTTTCTTTAGGGCAAATGAATGCAATTTTTTGACCCACGATATCTTCTTTAATGCCTTCGTCAAGAGTAACGGTGCTCGCCGAATAATCTATATCTATAATGCGGCCCCCATACCTTTTGCTTGTTTTCAATTTGTCTTGTATTTGAACAACGTCTCCCGGGCGCAAAAAACTTCCCTCTGCCCCGGTGCTAAACTGGCAAACGTCTGTTTCGGTTTGGTTCGTATATAGCATCCATTTTGCCAGCCTATTAGCCTGAGACTGAGATGTGCACCCTAGAGCAATAACCTCTTGCTCTAAATAACCGTACTCTCTTATAGCAACAGCATCTTCAGCGTATTCGGCTTTAGGTTTATAACGGTCTTGTGCGTCATTATAACGTACTATTACCGAAGTAACTCGAGTAGTAGACGCACTTCCCGCATAATTAAAAACCCCATCTATTACATTGGCATTAGAAAACAACATTACAGCATCTTTTTCTCCATCGTTGGCAGCAAAAAGATAACCAGAAGACCAATAAACCATCCCCCTAAAAATGGAAGCGAGGTCATTAAGAGCCTTATAAGCATTTTGCTGACGATCAAAATAGATACTACAGGAAAAACGCGGTTCCAAGATAGGTAAATTGTTTTTAAATTGTGTGCCACAGCCACCACTAACCACCTCAAGAGGCAACGGCTCTCCAGCTAACATAGTTTGATAAAAATCTGACTCCTTGGTGGTAGCGTTTAAAAACTCATTTAAAATCCACTGTTCTGGGGTAAGAGAATTGGTTCCCCCTGCCGCTATAGAGTAATATGCTTGTTTTAAATAAGGATAAATATTAAAAATGTGAGTACTGTTTATAGGAGCCAACAAAGTAAAAGTAAAATTATTGTTAGCTGCAGAATATTCCGGGTTATAAATGATCCTCTGATAAGCTTGATCTATATCAGCTCCGGCACTATCTTTTAAGTCAAACAAGCATACTGTAGAGCCTTTGGGGAATTGAGTGATCCAATCTGGCCCCGTTAAATCCGACCCTGACGCATCAATTGTTACCTTTACTCCCCCGGAATTAATAGTAAAATCTTTAAACGCAAACATTCCGGAATATCCGGTGGGAACTAACTCATCACAATATTTTCCTATAGTATATAAATTCCATTTATCAACAAAAGAATCACGAAAACCATATTTTCCGACTCCATACCTTTTGTTAACTGCTAAATCATAAAAAATCCATGCAGGATTAGATGTCCATTGCTTGTCTATATGAAACTGACCGTCCCAGTTTCCTGTATAACTTTTGGAAACTGGATCATAATTTGACGGGAGAGCGATCTTCGCCAGTTTTAAATGGAAAGTACGCCGAGGGGGCTGAGCAAAAGAACGAGCATCAAATACCATTCCACAGGTGGTGGTATGAGGGTAAGTGAGGCTACAATTAACCATTTCTGTAATAGAATTACATGACAACTGTTTGTTTATGGCCGGACCATCTTGAAGTGGAATTTCTCCATCCAAACGCCAAATACTAATTATACGATTTCGTTTATTGACCGAAGGAGGTAAAGGTATATGATAAGTTCTTTCATAAGGGCTCGTGGCTATCCCCTTAATAGCGCAAAATATCATCCCTTTTGAGCCTCCCCCTCCTCTTATGGCGGCTGGGATAGGAATGTCATCATTTTCATACCCCATTTCTATGATAAAATTAACGCCTGTAGGCAGCGTCCTCTGTTTCGATTTGTGACTCGTGCTGACAACGGCTTGCATGTTGATTTGAGCCGCAACCACCTCATTGTTATGAATAATATGGTTAACGACAACAATCTGATGGCCCTGTTTTAATGCAAGCAGTTTGTCCCATGTGAGAGAATCTGTTATAGGGTAAGCAAAATTACCAAGGTAAGCTTTTTGCGTAGTGTCCCAGAGCACATTGTTTGACTCGGCGGGGGTTCCCGTGCTAGTTTTGGTGAATGGTTTAACTTGCAGACCGCCAGCGGCCACTTGACCCATTATCCCTATCCCAGACAAATTGGTGCCAACATTCAATGTTTGGCATGCGTTATCAAAATTAAGAGCAGGGTTTTTAAACCCAGAGTAAAGCCCCTTTTGGTTAACGGTTCCCGGTTTAAAGTCAGCAAAAACCCGTGCATAATTTAAAGTGTTAGAATTGGTATTTTTAACCGGAACGTCATTCAACAATATTCCACGAAATCCGTTTTCGTTAGATTTAGGGTTTGTGTTGCTTAAGTCTATTAACTCCCCATCTTTGTCACATAATCCCGCTACCTCTCCCTCACAAACCGCATCAATGGTTTGATATACCCCTACCGACTCTAACCTTCTGCCTTCGTGCTTCCCGGCTCCTTTGCATATAGTGCTGTACTCGAGTTTGTCATAAAGCGCAACGTAACTGGCAAAATCATAAGAAGAGGATAGAGCGCCAAACTCGGCATTTTGAGCCACCAATTCACGATAATTCTCCGCCCATAATTTAGGGCGATAAATTATATCCAGCGCACTAACGTTTTTTAACTTCTCTAAACCCACGGCTTCCTCTCGTCTTAAGGTGTTGAAGGATCAGTGAGCAATAGCCCGTCGTTGGGACTTGTGTTGGCATGTGTAGGAGTGGTTACATCTCCAAAATCCGCAGTAAAGGTGCTGTATAGCGCATTATCAAATATATATTTATCAACAGCAAAACTACTGACAGATACCGTCCTGCTTCCCACTACAAATCTTCCGTACCCCACGGGAACCGGCAAACCTTGTTTTGCGACATTTTCTGCTTGCCCAAAAATAAAAGAGGTTGTACTGACGATGTCAGGATCATCAGGTTCCATCATCTTTGAAATCAACAAGCTTATACCAAACGATAAAGCGGCAGCCAAGACAGCCCCAATTACAAAAGCAGCCACCTTCGCAGCCACTGTCTTGCCAAATATTGCCGCGGCAATAGCTGCAGAAGTAGCTGCCACAGCCCCGAATAAAATAGGAATGATTCTTACTTTTTTATCTCTAACGTTACAAATTAAATGAGAATCTACCGCAACCTCCTTGTCGTCCACAAAAATTGCAAAAGTTCTCTTTTTTGCATTTGAAAAATAGCTTCTTAAGCGGTTGGTATTAGCTTCAATCGCATTTAACGTCTCTTTTAATGTTTTGGTTTTGAAAGAAAAGCGCCGACCTATCACTTGGCCCAATCTCCCCTCTAGAAAAACTTCGGTCATTCTAGTATATTATACACCTTTATAAAGAAAAATAAATTGACTTCTGAAGTTTTGGGTCATAAAAACAAAATTCCCCATTTTCCACCGAATACACCATATTAGGAATGGCAGCTTCTCGGGCAGAACAGATGTCCGCGTCGCTTAAAATAGCCTCTCCTTTAGGGTGCGAATGAAAAACACAGGAAATGTCTTCTATTCTATCAAAATAATAACGAGGAGGGATTAAAAACGTTGATTCGGGGTCTTGAGCCCCATTCTTAACAAAGAAAATCTTGTTTTTGCAAATGAAACCGCACACCTCAAAAGTACAGGCGTCTGCCACTTTTTTAATATTTTTTAAAAAATTAACGCGCAAAACGATAAGCCTCTATGGACGGGAATCCCCCAAAAGGAAGCCCATTATGGTATTTCCCGTATAATGCATAGCGACATCGACAACCTTCAAGATTTTTAGTGCATTGATCTTTTCTCCACGAATCTAAAGCTATTCGAGGATCGGTAGAGGTGGTGGCCGTTTTAATACATACAAAAAAGTCATCAGGACTATCTGTCATATTTTGCTCCGTATTGGTCACGTCGTCTTTAGCTAAATTGAAAAAACGGGATTTTAAACGAACTACGTCTCCAGCCACATATTTTAATGTAGCCGCTTCGCCATCCACTAACGTTCCTGTTAACTGACCGTATAAAGTTGTTACTCCTGCCGTAGACCCAGTAACTACCGATGAACCAGTAAGGGTACCCGACAAAGCTGGCTCTCCTGCAGCAGCCCACCTGCTAGTGGTAAAAACGCTTCCATTGCTAAAAGTAAACGCAGTATTAGACAAAATATTTGTATCCAAGCCTTCTGTCCGGAAGCCGTTCCCGGTATTCGTATCATAAGCCCCTGCGGCTTGAGTCTCCCCTTTTGTGGTAATGGCCGGAGCCATCCGGTTTAGCTTGAATGTTCCGCCGTTTGCAAAAACCAACGTTCTATTAGTGAGAATAGTAACACTTACGGGGTCAACTACTATACTTTCTGTCAAAGAACATGTGATTGAAGCGTCGCCATTACCCGCGTCACTAATTTCTATAGTTGGATTGGGACGCGAATAGCTGTCGTCAGTAACTTCACCTTTTAAATAATCACTTCCAGCAGTACCAATGCTAACTCCATCAATTACCCCCGCGGTAACCGTATAAGTTCCGGCGAAACTGGATCCGCCGTTTTTAGTAGCCACTGCGGTTAAAGTTCCTGCGCTGTAACCGGTTCCCCCCGCCGCAATAGTTAATGACTGAATCCCGCTGGTGTAGCCACTTCCATTATTAACGGTCACGCTGGTGGAAGTTTTATTAAAATCGCCGCACCAATTTAAATTTAAATTATATCCATTTGAAGAACTGAACAATTTGTTTTTCTCGTCCGCTACAGGTAGTCCCAAAAGACCCATCGTTTGCTGTTGAGTTACTCTGGTATAGCCTGTAGCGTAATTGTTATCATTATCTCCGTGGGATCTGTAATCTTGAAAAAAGTATTCTGTGTCTCCCGCCACACTCCCTTTGTTGGGCAATACCTGTTTATAATCTGAACGTTGCCCATAAAGGCAGCCGTCCCCCCTATACTTCCATGGGCAATACCCTGCAATCATAATCCGGGCCGGCACCTTTACGTCCTCCAGCTCCAAAGGCGAAACGAGTTCAAACTCAATTACATATTTATTTTCTGTAATTTTTTTGTTGATCTTGTAAATGTCATCATCAAAACGCGACTCTGGATCGGGAATGCCGAAAGGGTTAATGTTGTTAGGAAAATTTTCGTTGTCTAAAAATTTTAAATATATTCGTTTACGAATAATATTTTTTCCCACCAAGTCCGCCCTCTTTTTAATTATATCTGAAAAAATACCTTGAGGGTTAGCTATGGTGAGCTTGGGACGTGGAAGCTGTCCGTCCCCCCTCACCTCATATCCGTCTGCTTCAATAGGTAACGAATAATAAATTCTTTTATTAAAGATAATATCTTTGGTGCCGTTTTTTCCCGGATGAAACCTGTAAAAACCGTCCTCTTCGCCCAAGTCTACTTCAAACAACTCTACAATGGTGTCCGGCTCAAGATCCAGTAGCGAAGCGTTGTGTAATTGTGTTGCCATGATTTTTAACTGTCAAAAACAATAAAACCCCCGAACCCATTACCATCAGTAAGTTTATTGCGAAACGTTTCTCTATTTTTGTCTAAATATATTTGCTGTGTATCGGTATAATCGGGAATTTGGGAAGGAATTACCGTTTGAATTTTTAATTCTTTGTTGTTTAATAAGTTTGTGACAGCCTGTCTTTCTTGGTATTTAAGCTTTTTATTATAGACTACTATCTGGCCAATTCCACCTTTCCATTGATAGGCAGTTTCCATATAAAGAGGCATATCTGCAACGGTAGTCGCTTCGTTGCTTGGACCGCCCAATATAGGTTCGTCTATGAAACTATAGTCAGTTAAACCAGTAAAATATTTGGTGGCTATATTTGTTCCATCCCTGTGTATATTTCCTAAACGAGACAAGCCCACTCTTTCGTTGGATACATTCCATATGTATGCGCGATTATCAGGATATTTAAATGCTTCTTGATAAGCCTCGATAGCATTACCCTTCCCCACCCCTGTGTTGTCAAGCGCCGAGCCCGCTGCAGTAAAAAACTGAGATTGAGAGGCAAAGTCCCATGTTGCCTCGTTGGCGCTACTGCTCCATGCCCACGGAACACGAGTCCAAATAAACTGACCTCCCTTTAAATACCAATCATAATCAACCCTACTCATGGGAACCAAATAATAAAATATGTCAAATCCCTCCATTGTGTTCTCCAGCTTTCCAGCCCCGGTTATACCTTTTATCTTAAGTCTTTTGTCTTGACCGACGATGGGCAGCCAATTGTTCTGCCCAAGGTTGGTGTCAAAATGAACGCAAGTTTTATTTGAAAAATACCCGGCTGGATGGGTGGTATTATTTTTTTGATAAGTCGGAGCCGAACTAGCGGAACTGCTTGGATCATACTGTACCATATAAATTTTAGTAGGATCATTAACTGAAGTCCACCTTTTTACCGCGTTACCATCGACAGCAGCAGTACTACCAGCGGCATCTGAATATACATTTTGAGATGCATCAAAATGGGCAACGAAACCTCCCACCTCATCAAAAGAATTTATAGCCAATGATGGGTTGGATGTTAATTGAACAGTTAACAATTTGCTTCTAAAATTTGCGCGCGTGTAATTGCTGTTTCCAGTGGCATCTATAGCTCTACCTGCTTTACCGCCCGCTGTTGCAAGGGTTTTATCCGCATCTACAGTAGAATCCGGTTGAAAAAAGTCATCAAAATCAATACTGATTCCATTGGCTCCATCTAAACCTATCACACCGCCCACTGCACCCGCCGATTTTTTGATAGAGCTAGCGCTTCCGAGGCCCACCTTTGCTGCCGACCCCCTTAAAAGGCTATCTACAGAAACGTGACCGGTTCTTAAAGATGTTCCGGGATAAGAAAGACCAAACCCTTGTCCTCCCCCTCCTACGCCACCATCATGTGATCCAATGATATCTCCAATAGCAAATTCAACAGGGTACCAAATGGGCATCCCATTATACGAAACTTCATGCCCAAACATCATAGCCCCCACAACATCTATTTCAATGGTCTCTTTGGCGGTGTTAGGGTTTTTATGTAAACCGCTACTTAATTTTCCCTTTCTAAACGAGGTTCCCGAGCCGCCTTTCACCCCTTCGTTACCTCCTCCAGCCGCGTTAGGTATTATACCATTAAAAGCTATTTGGGTAATAGCATCTCCTTGAGCCACTTTCAGGTTTTTTACTTTAGGCTGAATAAAAGGGTCTCCCGCGCCTCCGCCGCCGCCGCCCCCGGCGACAAGAGAGCTTTGGGCTTTAATGATAGTAAAATTATCAATATTAGCGTCAGAGATCCTAATGGCCGCACTCCCATCTGAACCTGCTGTAGAGTCAGTTATTGTACCGATTTCCAACCTTTGGGAATCTTTTGGAATTGTCGGGTTGACATTAAATTGTTTTATACTTACGTGGCCGCCGTCTCCTCCTTTACCTCCCATTCCCATTACCATAGAATTTTCTTCTAGAATCAAAACTCCAGTTAATTCTAATGAAGACTGTGCGGGGGATAAGGCTGTGGCCGCACTGTTCATTAAGCGCTTGCCGGTGTCGATACCCGCCTTGGTCGAATCAGAAGAACCTACCACCGCTCCCTCTGGAACTATCCACTTTATACCACTATAAGTAAAATTACTATGACCTGTTGTCATATAATTTATATCGATGTCTAAAGTTGTAAAAATGTCCTCCATGGCACCACTTAAATTAATGTTTTCTGTGCCATTCGGCAAATATATATCCAAAGATTGAGGGTTTTTTGCATCAACTTTTATGTTGCTAGAGCTGGAAGAAGGTAACGTAGTGTCGCCACTTTCTAAACCAGCAGCTACATCGGCGGGAACGTCCTGAGTAAAATCAGTTACCGGGTAAGCATATACCCATGGGCTCTCATTGCTACCCGGTTGTATTCCCGGAACTTGACTTATAAACTGAGACTTAATCCTATAATAATACTCAACCCCAAACGGTTGATTTATTAATCCGCTTTGACCGTAAGAAGTTTCAGGGTTCGGAAGAACAGCTTCTTCTCTTTGATAAAGCTGGGCTATACCAGTAGGGGTGCCATATTTTCTGACAGGATAAGTTGTTGCGGTCCAGTATCCGCCCCCATTTTGGTTCGAAGGCACCTGAATATCCTCATATTTAATATTAAAATAACCAACTGTACTCCAAGTGCCTGTCGCAGAGCTGGCGTCCGTATCTATATTGGTGGCGCTATCTATTTTATAACGACTTAAATAATAACCACTGGAAGGGTGTTGCCATTGTAATTCAGCTTGAGGTTTTCCGTTTGCGCCATAAGAGCTTTTAACTAAAAATCCTGACGGTTTAGACGGTAACTCCTGCGATATCGCCGGACCCCCCGTTACTTTCCCCGTGATATTTACCTTTATATCTCCCTCTGGATCAATTCGTCCATCATACTCCGAAACAGTATTGAGCGTTAATTGACTAATGAATAGGCCATTGTGATCGGGCCCAGTGGAGGTTCCCTCGTCGGTAGGCCCAGTAGAAGTATCTACAGTGGCAGTAAAATCAAAAGGTATAAATTTGTTTTCCCCGGGCAATATTTTTATAGGAGAATCCATTCCAGAGGGAAAATCATAAGTGTCAACAAACGTATCGTTTCGCGTCATGGAAGTAGAAATAGGGTAACTTCCACTGTTTGTTAAATAGAATCCAGTTCTAATTGTAAAGCCACTAAAACCCGAAAGCAACATTCCAGTACTGTTAACAAACTCGTTGCCTTCTGCTCGCTGCGTAACTGTTGACGGTACTGACATAATTAACTAAAATCTGCTACAAAATAAGGATCAATGGTGACCAACGTAGTAAAGGTCACGTTTTTTCCGAGTGTGTTGAGCGGAGTCTCTATTAAATTTACGCTCACTGTATTATTATTTTTATACTCTATTTTATGTTCCCACTGTGGACAAACAAAAGCTTTACCCGTTATATCATAAGGAGCAGGCGGCGTAAATTCAAACAAGTGATGCCCCTTGTGAGTTTCTAAAAAATGAACCAAAGCTTTAGCTTCTTTATCTCCTCTCCCCTGTAGTTCGAACTGAAGATTTAACAACGATTTGTTGATACCGTCTTGTGTTCTTATGAAGTAATCGTTTTGTGTTGTTTGCTTAAGGTAACGAGGGGACTCGGGAACTGACACTCCTTGATTCAAAGAAAAATAAAACCTATTTTTAGTCCATAACGAAGAATCCCCTGTGGGAGAATTGGTGGTGTCTGCAACTGTTTCTGTGGCCCCAGTATAATAATACCATCCGGATTGATGAATTTTAAAACGATCATTTTCATAACCCCCGGGAACAGTTCCACTTAAATAAGAAATATCATGCGTCGAATAAGAGTTTCCCTCAGCAAAATAACCACGTGTTTGATCAAAGGGAATATAATATCCCTCCCAATCCATAATTGACGCGTTTTCTTGAGATAATGTTGTACTGATAGAGTTGACATCGGGATAATCAAAAGTACGAGTAAAATTCTCAATATAAAACTCGCCGCTTTTGTCGTAGGGCGCAAAAGGTGTATAATAAATACCAGTATAAGCCCCAGTTTCCTTTTCTCCTTTATTAAAAGAGTCCTCAAAAAGATGAATTAAAGCTTTAGATTCTTTATCGCTCCTTTTGTTGTAACTCATATTAAATTTTACTGAAAGAGCGTTTTCGCTTTTAGCGAGAAGGTTATAATAGCCGTCCCCATAAGCCACGTTATATGCTTTATTCTCATAGGTTACGGAGGATCCGTAAGAAGGTTCAAAAAACAAATCTTGAGTCCAGTTTGCATTAGTTGTTCCCGGGGCATTAGAGGTTGTTGAAGTTTGAGGGGTGTCGCCGCTGTAATAATAATGACCCGAAGCTACCCCCAAACTTTCTGCCTTAGTCTCTGTCCCTGCAGAAGTGTAACCACTAAAATAAGCAATATCATACTTAGAATAAGCGTCTCCCACCTCAAACGCATTAACGCGCGCCGTGTTAGTAACCCCCGAACCTAAAACATATGCGGGACCAGCCATCTTAGTATAAACACCTTCCTGTTAAATAAGCCTGAGAAGCGGCTATTGTACCATCAATATAACCACCCTCTCGTATGCTTAAATCTTGACTAAAAATTTGACCGGTACACCCAAAGTTTGCCAATGCCGAACTACCGTAAGTATCAAACACTTTAATATTTAATTCTGCATAATTTCCCGTGATAGACATAGCGTCTCCAACATCCTCACCCGCGATAGACAAATTAATTCTTACGTCTTCTTTTGTAACACGAGAGGGTAATTCATTTCCCACTGTTACCACTGGATTCCGAGAACAAGACACACTATAATCAAAAGAAACTTTTTTGCTGATCTTAACGTCGGTTCCAGCTATATAAGAACGCAAACTGTGGGAAACGTTTGTTTCGTTTCTTAAGGTGTTATCCGATTCCCCTTCATCGCTGAGAGCCGAAAGTTCTCCGTAAATATCCATTTCAGATCGAAACAAAATAGGAGCATAAGGCGTTACCGAAAAACTCAATGTTTTTATATAGCCGCTGGCAAAAGTCATTCCCGCTAAACTTCCCTCCAAAGGTTCCCCAGTATGTTCGATAGCTGTTAAAGGGTTGAGGAAATCATGAAAGGTTCCTGTGCAATAATGAGAAAAAGATAAAGTCCCCCTCACAGGGGCTGTCGGAGCATAGTCTATAACCGACCCCGTAACATTAGTTATAGGCTGCAAAGAAGCTTGAACACCCAACTCCGCACTTTCAGCAAAAATATTTGTATCTGCGATTTTAAGTAAAGCTTTTTCGTATTTTATGAACTTGGTTGCCATTAAGTTTGTAAACCATCTGGTATGTCGAACTCAACTGTAACTGTTACCGTCGCATCCGCATATCCAGTAGTACAGTTCATTTGCATTATTAAAAAGTCTCCTTGAGAAAAATCTAAATAAGTCGTATTCTCATCAAAATCATTAAAACCTATAGTAAAATCCGTTGATAGCCCAGTTGGGGATCCTCCCCCAGTAGTAATCTGAAGAAGGCCCGTCCCTGCGTTATAATCAGCCGAATTAGTGCCACTTAAAGAAGTAGGTATAGTGGTTCCTGAAAATATATAAGGCTTTAAATTCAAAACTTCACTAGCTTTCACAGACAAATCAATTCTTAAAATTCTACCTGCGGCTGGAGCTTTAGTTGCAAACGCTTTTGTTATGTTACCTCCAAGTACGTAATTATTTGTTGTATCGCTTGGTGCACTTAAAAGCGGAGTGTATCTGTCTTGTTGTGCCCAAGTAATCTTAAAAGGAAAAGAAAAAACTTGAATAAACCTTCCCCTGCAATAATTGCCTACTGTTGTACCGCCTTTATCATAAAAAGCATTGGCGGCAGCGTTTCCGTATATATTAACATTTCCACCGTTACTTATATAAAACAAATTGTTTGCTAATGTGGTATCAAAAGCAACATTATCCGCGCTAAAATCGCTACCATCATAATGAATACCAAAAAAATCAACACTAGTATTTCGAAAAGCTCCAGCCATCCAATTAACTTTTTCGGCTCCAGCTGTGCCACTCATATTACCAAACCAAATTAAATTGGTGGGCCTTGCGGCCGCTACCGTAGAGGAGTTTCTTAATTCTATTTTAGTTCCCGTTGTATTCGAGGAGTTGAATGACCCAACGAAAATATCAGCCGCAGCTGTGCTGCCGTCTACACGCAAACGTCGACCAAAAGTAGTTGCATTAGAGGAGTTTCTTAATTCTATTTTAGTTCCCGTTGTATTCGAGGAGTTGAATGACCCAACGAAAATATCAGCCGCAGCTGTGCTGCCGTCTACACGCAAACGTCGACCAAAAGTAGTTGCATTGACATTAAGCTTACCTGCGGAAAAATTAACTGACCCCGACCCTAAAGCTGCATTAGTATTACGGATTCCCACGTACCCCGTGGTGTCCGACATGATATATCTTTTTACTTCAGTGTCGTTAGCGCTTAATTCGATAATAGCGCGACTTGAAGCTACTGAATTTTGTAATTTTAATGCAGGGAGAATGCCTGAAGCATCTTCAGAAACATGCAGCCTAGCTCCCGGGCTTGATGTATAATTTATGCCTACTTTTTTATTGGAACTTTGGGCGTATATTGCAGCTGCAGTGCTATCACCCACAACATAAACGTCTTGACTGGCAGATTTTTCCAAATGCAATCCGCTTTGTGACTTAATCTCTCCTGTGCTCGGGTCTAATATAATATTATTAGTTCCCGTCGCACCCACATCACCCACAACCTCTAAAGTATAAGATGGGCTCGTGTCTCCTATCCCAACGCTTGCGCCAGTGCTTCCATCCCCCACCAAATGTATTCCGGAGTTACCACCAGCAAATTCATAATGGTTTATACTGAAGCGCGATGTACGTGCCGCCGTATCATAATAAAATCTAAAAGCCGCACCCTTATCATTAGCCACATCTATTCCGAAAATCATTTGACTATATCGGCCGTCGGTAGTGGCAGATGGGTTTAAAATATAAGCCAAATTCAAATTAGCATCGGTCGCGCCTCTTATAGCCAAGAAAGCACCGGGAGTGGTGGCAGCTCCGGGTCCAACGCCAACATTACCCCCCTGATGGACTTTAATGCCATAAGCGCTATCTTTATCTAAAAGTTTCAACCCGTTGGTGTCCGCGGCCTTCACATACCGTTTTCGGTTGAGGTCGCTGATCAACAGCTGCTTTGTGACAGGATTTGCGTTGTCCGCGGTATAATCACAGAAAAAGAACCTGTCGTTCTCGAGTGGAGGTGCGTTAAAATCACTATAATCTAATATTTTGCCCATTTTTAGTCCTTATTGTAGTAGTCTTTAAATTCTAAATTTACACTTAAAACGCCATCAACACTGGATTCAATGCTTTCTGAAACCAAATGCCCCGTCGTACTTAAAAATTCATATCGTGTTATACCGGCTCCATCATCCCCCAAACATTCTCCCGCGTCATCTTGTAGACACAGCGTAGATCCCACAACTTGATGTCCGTTTAGTGTCTCCTCTTTGGCCCCCAAGCGAATTTCAACACCGATTGTTTGATAATTTCCACTGCGAATATTGTCTATCATGTTCGCCGTGTCATAGTCGTCCATCTCGATTGTAAAATTGGTAGTAATTTCAATAGGATATTCGGTAACTACTTCGGCGGGCGCATAATAAGTTTCGCTCGTTTTTTGGTCTAGGGTGTAAATTGGAACACGATTAATGTCATAGCTTTGCGAAACCGAAACGGCACGATTGGTTCCCGACCCATTATGAGTCAAAAAAACCGACTCGTGATTAACGACCCCTAAATTTTGGAGGGGAGCAGTGCCAGAGTAATCTAATTCGCCTTTGCGTGCACCACTCCCCATCTGGCCAAAAACAGCAAATGTCGATTCCATGGTCGGAACATCTTGAACACTGCAGTTTATACTGTAACTTGTAAGATAGCCAGTATTAAATCCATAAACCTTTTCGTTTCCATCTCCAATCTCAACTCCATATAACAAAGTGCCAGAAACCGGATATTCTCCCGTCAAATCTAGAACAGGATCTTGGTAAAGCATATCACGTGTCATGGAGAATTCGCCCCGAAGCGGTTCGGCAATAACTTCTCGCACAAAACCCGCACCCAGAACTCTAACCTGTTTTTGGCCGACACTATAGCCCGCGCTCAGATCACGAATCCCGGAGACTCCTGTGCCCCCGAGATAAAATATTTGTTCGTAACTTGGTGATGCGTTTTTGGCCATTATTTTCTTGTCTAGCGCCCTTTGCCTGTACTAGCCAAAGAACCTCCCACTCTTTGTTCTTCAGATATAATTTGCACTACGGCAGCTCGGATTCTTTCGCTCAGCTCCTTGCCTTTAGTTTTGTCGTCTTTAGTTGATTCTAGGTTAGCATTTTCGTTGCCCTCGGCTGTGCCTGCTTTGTTGCCGCCACCCTCACCGCCCATTGAAATGTTGATTGAAATATTATTGGTATTGGTTGCGCTTTGCGCATTCAATGGGGCTGGGGATTCAGGACCCACAGAGCCTCCACCTTGGAAACCCGGAATAAGACCTCCGTTTAAACGACCCATGAATCCTAACCCGTACTTCCTCACTGCACGGTTGTTCATCACATATTCGCCACCGCTTAAAAATGCCGGAATAGAATCACGATTTATGTAGCCTCCAGAAATTTTACCTCCGCCTTTACCTTTTTTTCCGGGAGCAAAAGGACCCATATAGTGTTCGGCACCGTAGTTTGCGAGATGCTTCTGTATGGATTCGTCTATCGCTCTCTTTAAAACTGACGGCATCTTCGTGGGAGTTGACCCCTCAAAACCTAAATTAGCTGCCATTTGAGGTGTCAGAGTACCCATTTGTTGGAGATTTTGAAGAATTTTTGGCAACTCTGCCGTTGCCCCTTCTCCCGCCTTCATGTCATAACCTTTTAAAAGACTACCGGTACGCTCCACGGCATTAGGTGTCCCCGCTGTCGCTTTTTGTAACTTCCCGATGGACGACCGTTTCTGCATGCTACTTCCAATAGCACTAACTCCCATCCCAATTCCTGTGGAAATTAAAGTGCTTAGGAATTGTTTTTTCATAGCCTCTTTTTCTGCTTTTTTGCGCTGCCTCTCTTCGTATTTTTTGCGCGCCTCCTCTCTTGCTTCAGCAAGTTCAGGGTTATCAGAAGTTAGAAAGAAACCACTCATACGCGGACTGGTCACGCTCTCATTCAAGAACATACTCCCGCCGTGTTGGAATCCCCCACCGAAACGTGGAGCCATTCCGAAATTAAGATTGTTCAAAGCTGATGGCCCCCCCATCGCTTTAACGGCCTTTTTGTTCAAAACATATTCTCCGTCTTCCAATAAAGCTGGGTTTTTATCTCCTGTGCGATTCCCAGAAATGTACATCCCCTTCTCTGCGCCAATAATACCTCCGCGCTGGTTATTTCCTGCGCCCCTTCTAAATGGACCACTCATGCCCATACCCATCAGGGCAGTAACGTTGCTCATGGCACTTTCCAAAGAGGCGCGTCTAATGATTTTCAAAAACTCTACAGCAGAACCTCTTAGTGCATCACTAAAACTATCAGCACTGTCTAAGGCGGTCTCCATTGCGTTTACCATGCCATCTCTAAAAGCACGAGGTAAATCTTCGCCAAGTTTACCGTAAATAGTTTGGGTGTCATTCATCATAGCTTGGAAGCCTGAAGCCAACCCACCCTTGAAGGTATTTCGAAATGCCAATAATTCTTTTTCTTGTTCTCTACGGCGCTCTCTGACCTCATCCGTTATGCCGCGTTGAATGTCTTGTATATCTTTTCCAGCTTTTAATTGCTGAATCATGGTGGCCAAGGCATCTCTTAATTTTACATTGTCCTCTACTCGTTTATCCTTAGCCTGCTCCTCCAAGAAGGCTATCTGACCCTCTACAGTTTCTATTTCTGCTATTTCGTCGGCATATTTTTTAGTTATCTCTAGCATTCGTTCGTATAACTGTATATCAGTCAGCCCACTGCCACCACCTGCACCACTTGCACCACTTACGCCTTTGACGTTGCCCCCGCGAGCCAGAGATACTTCAAGATCAGCAGGGCCGCCGTATCTATTTGTTGTGACACCATACGTTTGGTTATATAAATCTCGTACGCTCCCTCCCCCCGGGCCAAGGGAGGGATGTTGAACCGGGTCCCCTGACTGAGCCAAGGCTCGTGCGCTCCCATAATATTGAAAACCTTCGGTGCTTTGTAATCGCTTGTTAAGAAGAGATTCCGGGTTAGCCAAAGCCCTCTCGAAAGCCGCATCCCCCATTTGTCTGGTTAACTCTTGAACCACTTCCGCCAACTTCTGTTGAACTGAAACTAATCTCTTGGTTTCGGTGAGCTGCTGCATTTGAATGCGAAAATCTCCGAGCGTTTTTAAATTCTGTTGCCGCATTTGCGAATCTTCTATAGCTCTTCTGCGTTCACGAATGTCATCCTCTCTTCCAAAACCTCTATCCATTTGTTCGCTCATCCATAAACCTAGTTGGCGACGTGGATCTTCTCCTTGTAGTTCTATAAGTTGGATTTCTTTACTTAACTGACCTTCCCTCATTTTCCCAAGAACTTTTTGCTCAGATACCATCCGGGCCATATTTTGCTGAATAGATTTTTCTGTAATTAAATTTTCGGCCTTTATGCTTTCAACCTGCAAATTGAATTTAGCTACTTCGTCAGCATATTTATTGTTTATTTGTTGTGTCTCATAAGTGTATCGAAGGTCAGAGACCAAGGTTTTAAATTTTTCGAACTGCTCTGGCTTAAAGGATTCTTTTGCGAAAGTGCCCTGCAAAGAACCTTCAAGCATAGAAAGTCCTCTCCCGGGACTCTCCATAAGAGCACTAACAGCCCCTTCAATTTCAGCCATAGCTTGGGTACTTCTTTTAACTGAATCACCAAAAGCTTTCATTATTCTGGCCTGATTTTTGATGCCAAAGTCCCGATCGTAATCTACTCTTTTTTGCAGTCTTCCAGCCGCTTCACGTCCACCTTTAAACTGAATGCCGCCAAGTGTATCACCAGTATCCTTCATCGTCTGAGCACCAATTTTTGAATACGTGGAGTTTAATTTTTGGAAAGCTTCAGAAAACTTACCGGCCTTCTTGAGGACATTAGCCAACTTTTGCATGGCAGTTCTAACGGTCATTAAATTAGCTAGAGCGTCGTCCCCTCCTTTCTTTATATCCTCTACTACAGCATCGATCTGTCCCGCACCACCTGAGGAAACTAGCTTTTCAAAAGCTACTTTGAGTTTCTTTAACTGCCCTACACGAGCCAATTCTCTGGTCAGTCCCGCCCCATCCCACTTTTGATCAAGCTCATCTAACATAGAAGCAAATGCGGTAACAGCTTTTTCTCCGACCCCTTGAAAGGCAGGTAACTTCCTGATGGCTCCCTTCATCGCAGAAGCGTCAAGACCCGCTAGGTCCCATATTTCAGTGAAATTAGTTCTCAGAGCTTCAGCAAATCCCTCTAATTCCTCTACTGTTGTATCTCTAAGAAATACCTCAAAAAATTGATGAAGCCCAGCGTCTGCAAAGATTTTGTCTGGATCTAATTCCATCCCCATAAAAACACCTTGCCGCAGTCGGTCACCTGTCATCATTTTTCGTACTAGAGCCTTAGCTTCGTCTTCGGTCCGGGTCCTCTTGCCCATCAGATCGGTTTGCAATTTATTAACAAGGTCCATGATCAAACTGGGGTCTTTAAACAAATCTTCCTTGGTGACCGTCCTCCCTCCTTTCATAAAATCTCTTCGAAAATCATCTACATCCTCTCCCATAGCCCCCAAGCGAGTAGTCCCCTCCAACACAACATTTTCTCGGTTACGAATTTCAGTGTATTTATTAACAGCGTCATTCATTTTTGTAATATCTCCCGCTGCAGCTGCAAAAGATTTTTCTAGTCCGGTGCCCTTTATCTTTTCAAAATTATCCGCTAATCTTTTTTGGGCGCTCTCCAACTCTTGCTGCGAAGTAGCGCTAACCATGTCCCTTTGAGCCTGAATTATAGCTTGGCCCGCAGTTTTAGTTTCTTGGGTTTCTTTTTTAAATTCTTCGGCATATTTAGCAATCTCTGATAAAGACATTTCGCTTGCCGCCAAAGCACTTGTAAAACCATACAGCCCTCCAGCAGCTGCTCCAATAGCGGTTCCCCACGGACCAAACATCATACCAAAAGCTGCTCCTGTACCAATACCGGTCAAACCTGCCGACGCTTCCTTGGGACCCCCCGCTTGTTCAACAGCCCCAGCTAACATCGGGGCACCAAAACTCAAAGCCATGCCTCCGAAGCCCCCCAATCTTTCGCCAAATCGACCCATCATTCCTTTGCCGCCGCCACCCGGTTTTGATGCAGCTAACTCAGAGGTTTCTTTCACAATTTCTTTTCTGAGTCTATCCTCAGCGCCTTTGGTTAATTTTTTGCCTGAAAGCTGTGCTTTAATCGTGGCTATGAGTTGATTTTGTGCGGCCTTCAACTGATCTTCAGTCATGTCTTGGAACTTCATGTCTTTGATCTGTTTTTGATAAGCGGTCACTAATTTTTTTTGTTCCGAGTCAAGCAGCTTTGCCCATCTACCTCCAAGTAATTGATCGGTAGCAGTTAATTTTGAAAAATTTACAAAATTAGGAACATACCCTCTTGCTGCACCATAAACATTTTTTAATCCCTGCGGTTCATCGCGCGTGTTTGTCACGCCTAACCCCGCTGGATTGTTCGGGCTAGCTAATCTAGAGGAACGGTCGACCCTTATACTGCCCAAAGGAACTCCGGCCGCAGCCTCTCTTTCCACCGCATCACCTAGTGCAGCAAAATTGGGCACATAACCTCGAGCTCCACGTCGTCTCTTTCTTTTTGCAGCAAAAGCCTTGAAATCGGTTCTGTCGATGGCTACAATTTTTTCAGCCATACTACGAGCATTCCCCCAGCTATCCGAAATTTTAAAATCTGCCCCCGTAATGCCTTCCATCATGGCACCGGTGCGACCGCCGGAAAAAAGCTCCTTTAAGCTAGCGCTAACCATACCCACAGGAACATCTAAATTTTTCTTTCCTTTTTCAAGCCTAGCAGCTGGCAATCCTAACGCTTGACTTATGCCCACCTCAAAAGCTGCACCTGCTGCGGCTGAAATAGCTCCAGCCCCTCCTTGGGCAGTATTAAGGGCCGCTTTCATTGGACCCTTCTTTAACTTTTCGGCAGGTGGATTTATCGAAGCTGTAAATAGTTGAGTCGCCCTAATAATCCCGTCTTCTATATCCTTTTCAATTGGCGTAACGTTCTTGCCTTTTTTGGAAGACTTTTTCTTGTTATAGGTATATTTTGGATACTGAACGCTAAAAGGCAGTCCCGGAAGGATGGTATTTTTTGCAGAAAAATTACTTTTACCAAACTTGCCCCCCCCTATACCGGAAGGCGGAGTTAACATAGCTATACTGTCCGTGGTAAAAGTGTTTGCAACACCAGCTTTTGTTTTACCTATTCGCCCTCTAGCTTTTGCAACTTGTACTTGTGGCGTTTGATTAAAAACGGTTGAACTGGTTCGCGTAAATCCTGATTTCCCAAGAGTGCTTATATAACGACCAACCATGCCCGCGCCACCCCCTTGAATTTGTGCGTTCGACATTTTGCCGAAATCATCTAAAGTTAATTTATTAACATCAACAAAATTAGGAACATAACCTCCCGCTCCTCTAACAGGTCTCGCTCCAGATGGCATTCCGTACTGTGATACCATATTAGGATTAAAGATTGCGGACCCTCCATTGCTATAGTTGGGAACTATATACTCCCCCGTGTTAGCAATCATCGTTCCACGTACTCCACCTCCGAAAGCAAAATTTGGGATAGATACAGGTTTAGATCCGACTGACACACCGCCAACCCCACGACGAATATCTTGAACTTCTCCGGCCATCCCCGGTATGAAACCTCCTGCGCCACGACCTCCTCCCCTCATAGCGCCTGACGCGTATTTATGTCCTCCTTTAGTCCTTGACATCAAACGAACTATATTTTGCAGCGACGCTTCTTGGTCATCGAGTTCTTTTGAAGTTTTCTTTGCGTGACCCAACAATAAGCGAGCTTGTTCTGCGGCATTCCCTTCGGCAGCCGCAATAGCCTTAGCTAAGTCTGATTCTTTGGCCATAGCGGCCTTAATAAATTGCTCCAAGGTAGCGCGTTTTTGCGTCTCGGTTGTCATCCCGATCAAGGAAGGAAGGGCTTTGGCCATATAACTTACCGTGTTGTAAAACACCTTTAAAATAATTCCACCAATAGCAACAAGCCCGGGTCCGCCGATTACGTTTTTAATTCCTTTCAGGATACCGTTAGCAACATCACTTCCCACCCCTTCTCCGTCAATAAGTTCATTAAGCCCCTCCATGGCGCTCTTCAAGGGCTCCATAATCATTCTTGCTATTGGCTCAAATGTTGTTTTTCCTATGTTTTCCTGTAAGCGTTTGAATTCGATACCTGTTTGAGTAACAAGCGCAGATAAAGATTGGTTTAATTTGGCTGTTGCATCATCTGCCTCGTTGGTAGCGGCTGCCGAAACCTTTAAAGCTTGGCCATAGACCGACTGGTTTTTGCCTAAATCTCTCAAAACAGCCGATAAAATATTGGCTTGGAAAACGCCCGCCACCTGCTCCCGTAAGTATCCCTGACTGGCGTCCGCCAACCCTTTATATGTTTGAGCAAAATTATCTAAAATTCTCATTGCGGGTAACGTGTTACCCTCAACATCCCGCACAGCCACATTGTAGGACTCCAAGGCTTCAAGAGTGCTTTGGCGTTGCAAACGCGTGAAGATCGTTTTCATCGCGTTACCGATGACAGCGCCACCTCGACCAGTGCTTTGCTGCACTGAAGTCACCATGGCATTTAGTTCGTCGAAACCCACCTTTGCATCTTTTGCGGAGGAACCTACACGACCAATGGCTTCCACTAAATCTCGTGCCCCCACAGCAAACTTAGTTTCCACCGCTACAAATTTATTCAACGAAGTAGAGGTGGTCACCATAGCGCTGTCGAAGGCATTTACCGTCGCTGTCAAAGAACTCACCGCTTTATCGGCATTAATTCCTGTCAAACGAACCAACGTTAAAGCGTCGGCCGTCCTCTTGAGGGTTTCTTCTGTTTTTAAACCTTGGCGAGCAAACTCCAATGCAGCCTTGGTCGTATCTTGAAAACTCGTGGCGTTCTTTTTTGAAATATCAAAGAGTCGATTACCGAACTTCTCAAACTTTTTCGTGCTTAAATCTAAAATACGATTAATTTCACTGAATGATTTTTGAACTTCAATTGTGGTTTTAGCCAACTCTTTGAAAGCTTTAGAAATTCCCCCTATAACTGCGGTAGATGCACCGAAAGCAATAACACGAGCATTGGAAGCAGCCAACGCATCATCGAACATGTTAACGTCACCGGTGATTCGGCCTAAAGGCTGCCGAAACCCCTTTTCGTCAATTTTAAGCTTTAGGGTACTGCTCCCTGCACGTTTCCGGTTCCATGCTTGAACTCCTTTGTCGATAGACTTCTCAAGAGTCTTGCTGTCAATGATGGCATCTAATCTTAAAGACATAGCTTTAAATTAAATTATACACTTTTTTTTATGCTTTTAGTGCGCTCATGAGATCTTTCATGTCCATTTTGCCGCCCTTTTCCTTTAACTTCGCAGAAAGTGTGTTTTGAGAGCCTTCCGTAATCCCCAAGTACTCGTAATCTTCTTTCTTTGCTCCAACAATGGTAGATGCCCCATCTTTGTCAAAGTTTTTAAGGTTGTCCTTCGCTTTTTCTTGAGCATTAACGTAATCTAAAATTTTATCTGGATCACTTTTGATTCTGTCAGGAATCTTAGGATAATTCTCAAAGATGTTTTTAAACATTCTGCTATAAATTACCAGTTTTACCTGATTAATGGAAAGTTCAAACAAAGGCTTGGAAAACATATTGTTCACATTTTCACAAAACGGTATGTAAGGCTGATAAAAATCCTGTAATGTCACTTTTTGAATATTGGTGTCATTGAAAACATTATAACTATCGTTATAAATTTTAACAATAGCGAACATTTCTGGTCGCGTCATTTGGTCAATGCTGTACTGATCATAAAAAAATTCAGTTAGCTTTTCGTCTTTATACAACGAACGCAAAATATAATGATCTGAAACCCGACTGTCTGCATATTTTTCGCATGTCTGTCCCAGCAGTTCGTCTTTGGTGCTAAGGAGCGCGCCTATCTTTATTTTGGCTGCATCGATTTCTTCGTTAGCACGATCTATTTCTTTTTTGAGATAAAGTTGTTTTTTGGAAGTTTCTGCGTTCTTAAGGTATTCTTCCTGTTCTTTGATTTTCGCCTCATCTGCAGAACCCCACAGCTCCTCCTCCTTTAAACGGGCCAAAGCGTCGCTTTGAGTGGGAAGCCCTCGTTCTTTTGCCGAGGTATAAAATTTGCCGCGAACCTCTTCTATATCGACTTGATCAAAAACAGATAAATGCTTAAGGTAAGCAAATGTATTTTTGTGCCGAATCTGAGACCACCCAAAAACTAAATCTTTAAAGATGTGGCGAAAATTAACATTAGCTTGTTCCGTCGATATCATTTATAATTTTATCGAACTCTTTTTTAGTTGGCTGGTTGCTAAAATACCAATAGCTAACTATAGAAGCTAATTTGCCCGCAACCAGTTCAAACAAAGAGTCTTCGCTTTCTTCTCTAAGATAATAGTGATCCACCTTTTCATCAAAGCTTTTACCCGGAAAATAAGGCGTTTCCTCATCGACCCCCCCTTCTTTAGATTGGTAATAAGTTAAATGAGTGATGTACCATAAAATAATACGATTTTGGGCCTTGGTGTCAGCTGTATGATTAAATAAGCTTTGATAAGCAGACTCCAAATTGACAATATCTCGACGAGCCAACGCCGCTTTTCCGCTCAACTCATCAATTTCCTTTTTTGTTTTAGCTGGAAGTTTTTTTACATCCCTGTTGGCTAAGCTTTTTTGGGTATAGTCCGCCTCAAGACTCGCCAATTCCCCGTACAGCTCTACGAGTTTATTAGCGTCACTTTCGGCTAATAGCCCCCCCGTATCCGAATATTTTTTAGCCAACATGGCTTTAGTTAAAACTCCCTTTTTGATACAGCGGCTCATTTCAATGGAATATTCCATATCAGCCTCCTCCAGTTCACGTCGGGTGGGCTCTTTTAGGATAAATTCAAAAGAAATTTCCTTCTTGACTTTCTGGGTAACCTCCACCTCTTTCTCGGTCCCATCCTTGTTTTTGCGTTTTTCCTTAGTTTTTTCCTCAACTTCTTTGGTATCTTCTATGGAAAAAGAGTATAGTTGCTTCAACATAAATATGTAAAAATAATATTCTATATATCCTTTTTTTCCAACTTTTTTTAAAAAGTGTATAATATAGGTATGGCCAGTCTAATTAGCGCAGCAGAAAAAACCACATTAAATGGGGTGATGGATGATCAGCACGATACATTCGCGCGCCCCGTAACTGTTATAAAGGACCCTGTCAAAACCGTTCCCACCCCCACCTCTTCGTTTAACTCTATTTATGGAAATGCCGGAGCTACGACGCCCATTGTTTATACGCCCCAAGAATCCAGCGTCGACGCTCGCATTCAATACGGGGGGAGTTTTTCGGAAGACTATTTTACAGCGGCAGAGTCACCTAACCAAATTAAAGTATATATTCCCGAAGGTTTGGTGAGAATGAAAATAAAAGCTTCAGATTACCCCTCGGTTTCAGAAGCTAAAAGGATTAAATTTGATGATCAAGAATTTTCTATTTACAGTGATTTTAGGGGGCATGGATTATTTAACACACAATTTTACACGGTAATGTTAAAGAAATTATCATAATGGCAACCATATCGGTAAAAAACAGAAGAAAAATTCAACAGCAAATCGTGCGTGAAGCCGCCTTTAAAAAAGAAGTGCAACGCATTGTTGAAAAAGAATTTTCTCAAATTCACAAGGAGTTTTTAGCCACCTTTGACAACCATCCAGTTACTCTAGAAATTAAAAGCGGCCCTCGTGCCTCTAACATCAGCAGAACATTGAGTGGAGTAGGAAATTTATTCACCTACATTGGCTTTAACGAGGGCGCTGACCCAATAAAACCGCTAAGAGAGCTCCTTCAAACCTACGAAATAAAATACCACCCGAAAAGAGAATCCATTCGTGTAAATATTGACGTGCCTAGCAAAGAAAAAGTTTTTGCTGCGACCCCATTGCCATGGGCCACAGGCAGAAGCTGGGCGAGGGGAATTGAACGCGGCATATCGGGCCTCGGACAATATTTAGTAAAAAGTGATAAAATCAGACAGTCTAAGTCCGGACGCGCCATACAAGTTAAAGGAAAGATTAGGGGCGGAAAGTTTTCTAATATCCAGTACCTCTCTGCTTTGCTCAATGATTATTATAAAAAGATACAAAAAATAGAAAATAAAACATTTTAATGAAAACAGTATATCAACACGTACTTCTAAACAGCTTCTACCTTTGGTTCGATAATTATCTTTTAAAGAAAGGGCAAGCTCATAAAGATTATAGAACTGACCTTTATCACTATGCCGACGAAAGAGTTCAAAACAAAGTAGTATTCGGATCCCCTTACAAACAATGGGTATATGACAAAAATATATCAAACGCAATAATTAACCCGGTTATTAGTGGCGATTCAGGGGCCA
>Ga0080013_1001187_pt1 | contig 35406 bp, 31 predicted proteins | sample ETNvirenome_6_85_FD_69236 | JGI IMG/M metagenome (GOLD analysis project Ga0080013, IMG submission 69236) | Marine viral communities from the Pacific Ocean - ETNP_6_85 (SPADES assembly) (version 2) | ecosystem: Environmental > Aquatic > Marine > Oceanic | place: Pacific Ocean | collected 2013-06-19
AACCATTCGGATCTTTATTTGGTCCACCATATATTGTAATGTACTCTGTGGTGGACGGAAGAGCATACACTGTGGTTGACCCAGTAGATAATGAAGTAGATCCCCACCCGCCATAAGAAAAATCTATATAACCATTTCTACGAGGATACAGTTCATCAAAAACATATTTTTGAATACCAGAAGCACTTAATTCCCAAGCAGTTCGCTCGAAAAACGATCCATCAAAAGGATAATAAGTATAGATATTAGTTATTGCATCAGAATAATACTTTTCAGCGGAACCAAACCTAGAAAAATTTAAAGGAGTTGAGTAATCAACATGAGGTTCAAACTTATTTTTCTGCGCTATCTTAGCAGAATAATAACTAGTCGACTCAATATCGTCAGCCGCATCTGACTTGTTGGTAAGAGATACGATTTTACTGTCAGCATCGCGGTTAAATAGATCTTTAATTCCCATTATTATTCTACTCTAAACTTGAATTCTTCAGGTTGCTCATGATACTCGCCGTATTCCAAAATCATAAATTTGAAAGCATATTGATATCCGGTCTGTAACCATGACATGTCAAAGTCAAAATAATTACCCGACTCATTGTAGGATAATTTCGTAAACTCTACACTACCAGTTCCATAAGGAATGATTTCATAATCATCTGAAGTTCGATACAGTCTGTAATACATATTATTAATTGTGGTATTTTCAATTTCACTAGTGGCAATCGTATAAACAGTTGGGGACCAATCCTTGGAGCGCGTGTATAATCTAAATCGCGGTTGTTCTTTAGTCGTATAAACTGCTTTTAAATTGGTAATTGTAGTTATATATTCTTCTGGGTCATCGTTAGGAGAGGCCAAGTGATCTCTGACGGTGATGGCAGACCCCGTATAATATTCAATTGGACTAACCCCCGAATCATCGTGCCACACATCGAATACGCTATCCAAATCAGTTCCCATCGCTACCGAAGCAGAATAAATTCCTGTGCTTACATATGATCCAGTGACCACAAAATCCCCACCTTGGAGGGGAAGTCTCGCTCCCACCGGAGCGGTGGTGCCCGAATACATACTAACATAAATGCTTCCAGTTCCGACTGCCGGAATATTGACAAGTCTTCCACGGAATTTATTATAAAGATAAATTTTGTTTAGATTATCTGTTGCCGGCAATAAGGAACTGCTCAATACAAAATCGTTTCTATCGTCTGTGACAGCTGCATCCCAGCGCGCCTCTATGTGTGGGCGCTTATAAAAGAATTCGCTGCCGCGAGCAAAAAACTTTTTGTTGTAATAACTTCTAGTAGTGGATCCTTCTTCGCTGGCGGTTAGGTGAATTCCAATACCATTACTGGAAATGGTTCCCGATATCCACTCCTCCACCAATCCCGTAATGTCTATCTCTAGATTTTCCACTCCTGTCGCGAAATATTGTGAATAGTTAGAAGACGTTAAATAATCCCCTCCTTCTACTACCCATCCGCCATCGTCGGCAGATGCCGAAGTAGAGGCAGAAATCCAGTTAGAAACACCAAGATCGCTGTAATCTTCCATATCCAGTCCGTAACCCTCTTCCCATGAGCGCGAGACGGGAGCGACAACTAAAGTAAACTTAGTTGGAAGGGTACCACCAAAAGTCGCATTAGACAATTTCATCACAAAATTAGTGCTTCCACTTACAGGTATTTTACCAGCGCTACGATCACTAATGATTTCACTAACCGGAAAATTAGTTAAAATTCTAGCCATTTCAATTGAAGAAGAATTTGCCTGCGCGTAGAGGGAAAACACTTCCGACACATCAGACATCCCCATGTTGGCCTCAGTTCCCCGTGTTGTAAGATTTGCTTCATACGCATTCGTAATAGTATTATCCGCATTAGCGATATATCTTTTCACCGTCATTATTTAATAACTCCCGTAATATCAATAGTAGGATATTTTAACTCCAATACAACATTCTGAGGTATCATAATCATTCGACCATCCGCAGATAAATTTTCCTGGAGGTCAAAAAAGGTATCGGAATATACGCCGCCGACCTTTAAGACCGCCTTTGCGCTAATCACATCTAAAATACCATCTACCTCTTTTAAGGTCGAATATATATCCGAAATATATAAATTCTCAGACATATCAAAATAACGATGAAATTTATTAGATAGAGCATCCACCGCAGTTGCTAGTAAGTCGTTATTGTCTTGATTCATTTTCCCTACCGCCTCAAATTGAATTCCAAAATTCACAATCTTTGCATCTAAAATGTCAATAGAATCAGTAATCATCTTATTTTTATTTAACCACGCCTTCAAATTTATTTTTAAAGAATCATTTGCTACTACCAAATTACCAGTTCGATCTTCAGAAATAATATAGGCATTTAAATTTCTCTTAAAAGATTTATCATCTTGAATCACATTTGCCTTCTTGACAACTCCAAATCTTTCCGGCATTGAATAAACTAAAGATAAATAATCTTGCCTCGTGACGGCTCTATTTTGCGAAGCAAACACAGCAGGCGCCAGCAACTTAAGTTCTTTAACTGATGGCAGAGATACGTCTCCCACAATGGGTTTTTCGTTAGAAACTTCCAAGGAGTCCGTTACCGCAGACGCCAGAGTCGTAGATAAATTAGTTACATCCCTGTAGGAAAGAACGGGGCGATTAACATAGGCTAAAGAATTGGCGGCCGCATTAACATTGGCAGAATCGTTTACGCGGTAAACCACTCGCAAGGTTGTGTTAGATGGAGCAAGACCCAATTTATTCGAATCCAACAATCTAGTTGGATCAATAGAGGTGTCGGTAATATAGTCTCGGCCATTTTGAAACAGCACCACTGATCCTGGTTCCGAGAAAGCACTGTTCCTATCACTTGCTTCGTCTCCAGCGCCAAATTGGAGCGAGACGCTGCTCCCTATCTTCTCAACCACAAAACGGCGTGGAACTATCTGTGCCTTTATGAGAGCGGGTGTAAGTTCTCTGTCGTCAGTATCGGTGTTAGTAATAGATCTATAAATCGTATTTTGAGATAAGTAATCTACTTCATAATAATCGTTCCCTTCAGAATCCTGGACCGACACCACTTCCGTAATGTCCGTTCCAATGAGTGCTGCTTTGTAAAACTTTTGAAAAGGTCCTACAGTGATAACTTGCTCCACCAATCTTCCCGAAGCAATTTGACCATATGCCTGAATCGCAAACGAAGTGGGCAATCCAGTGGCTGCATTAACTTGCGCGACCACCACCTTATTACTCGAATCCGCAAAATTGACATCTTCGTTCAAAACAAAACCAATTCCATCTTCCGTCGACACTGAAGACCCTCTCTTTAAAACGGGAATATAAGCAGTGTCGGGAGCATTTCCCGTTGTATCAGCGGGGATGATAATATAGAAAGACGCCATTCCATAAGAAGAGGGATTGATGTTTAACTTATATCCAATTTGTCGAGATAGTCGGACTACATTATCATACTCTATTGCAGTATCCATATAACTTTCATTTGCTTGGAAATCTACATAAAAGGATAACATATCGCCCACATACGCTACCATATCTAATAGAAGGGATCCAAATCCTGCTTCTGAAAAATCTTGATATGTATTAGGATAATATTTTCTAGCATGCTGCACCAAATCTTTTTTGATGGTGCTAAAATCCCTACTGGTGTAATTTATGGCAACTGTCTTTGCGTCGGGCATAATATCTCTCCTAAATTTTCACCGACAAAATATCGGATTGTCCTACCGAAGGCACAGAATAAGATATGGCAATATTAATATCATTAGCATCCAGTATGTTGGCGGAAGACTGAGGATTAAACGCAATTTGATTGATGTTAAGAAAGGGCATATATTTTTTAGCTTGTGATCTTACCATTCCGTCTATTTTTCCATGCGTCGTGGTGTCATTCATTTCAAAAAGAAATCTCCTTATTCCTACCCCAAAATCGGGCAACATTACTCGCTCACCAGGATTTGTTAAAACAAGATTTTTAAAATTTTGTTTTATAACTTCCATCATTGTCTTAGTTAAAGCAATCCCATCCTCTGAATTTCTCCTGAATGGTAACGCTGGTGAGTATCCTGCCATCTCAAATGCCTCCTACTTTAGCACTCTGGTTTCTTGCCGGGGGGCAACAATCTACTTGCTGCATTTGCCGTGCTCTCTCTGTTTTTCTTTTTTCTCGCGTCATTTTCTCGTGCTCTATTGCCCTCTTCTTCGCGCATTTGGTCTATGTTTATACATAGTTCATTGGCAGGCTTTTTCTTATTCTCGATGCCTGCTTGCACTCGTATCCTCTCTTTCTCTTCTAGCGTCGGGAAATCCAACCCCTCGGATGCTACTATGGCATGATATATCCACCCCAAAGGCGTATGTGGTGGCCAGATGCCAAATCCCATCATCACATCCATTGGTAAGAGTGACATAGCTAAGGAAGTTACAGGAATGTCGATAGGAGGACCAGGATAATCTAACTTAGGAGATGGAACAATAGCTTTGCCGTCTTTCATGATCATGAAATCTTTACACTTGATTGTGGGATGCTGCATCGCCTTCATATATTCACCGATAACTGTCCGTAAAGCAGTCATATAATCAAATGTCGCCAATGCCTTGGAAAACATATAAAAAGCCGAATTCTGTTCGGTCGCAGTCCCGACCCCTTCTGGGTTTCCGCCCTGTTGGCCAAACTTAAAAAAGTAATCTCTAAGGAAAGGACTCATCGACTCGCCCGTGGACACATCGATAAAGTTAGGAACAAAAGTTGTCATCCGTATATTATCTGTAGCGCCGTGGGTAGGGGGCGAGTCATCATATTGAGGGGGATCGGTATATACACTAGTATCTTCGTTTATATATGTAATATTTTCGTTAGGATCCTGGATAGATCCAATGGGCGGTGGCAAATCGTAGGGTTTTAACTCAATAGGAAGTTTATACCATGGTGAACTTTGATCCCCCTCTATTTCGTGCATCATGCCAGGAAAGAACTCGCCGGCTTTTGCTTTCTTCACAATCAGCGCGGAGGGAGCAATTACTGGATCCATAAACTCTGCTAATCCCTTAAAAATAAGTTTTGGGGTTTGAATCGCCATATCCACCAAAGAAGGTTTGCGTGAACTCCCATCCGTTCCCTTATTTGCTGCGGCACGAGCTGCTTGCTCCCTATTACCTCCTTTTTCTACCTCCGATGGTCCTTCGAAAGCATAGTCGCCTCCATTCATAAGAATTTCAAACAAACTCTTCAATTCAAATTTCGTACTATCGAAAAAAGTATCCGGCAATTCACACAAAAGATTCGAATAAATTGTAGAGTATGTGAGAAGAGTATCCGAAGACAAGCAATATTTCATCGCTAAACTATATCCAGGTGAATTTTTCATAAGCAAAAAAGTTTTACTCATAAATCTTCGTGTATATAAATCGTCAAAATCTTTAAAAGCACTTCCATCATTTATGGTGTTAGGTGGTGCTGGGTCAATCGATAAACCGGCGGCGCTATAAAGATTTGTCAACTTTATATCCGCATCGGGAAGATTTATTGGAACTTCAATTGAGGAAATGGGTATTGCAGTAATCGCACGCTCCACAGTTGCTTTACCAATATTATTATTAAACTGGGAACCAAAAAAACTTCTGAATTGGCCAGGATCCATGAAAGGTTGTTCTTTCAAGGGAAACAGTTCAACGCTGAGATTATCAATTTGACTAAATATACGGCTGGCAATGGATCCATCACTCTCTGACATGTCATGCAAAGTTTGCTGGTTTTTTTCTGCCTCCTCAATAGTTATCACTCCGTCGGACTTGAAGGCGTCTGACTCATTATAGAACTTATAGTTATGATCCTCAAGTTTTTCCTCTGATTCTGTCCTCTCAAACAGCATATAGGCATCTGAAGCTTTTACTATTTCTTCGTCGAAGAGGTATTCAATATCTGTGAAGGTCTGTCCTGCTGATCCCGGGTAACTAGGTATTTTTAATGTATGAGGGCAATCTCCTCCTATTTCAGAATCGGGATTTACCTTTTCAAATTCATTAGTGGGAGCTACATATATCAACCTAGTTCCAAACGACCACTCCTCAAAATAGTCGCTAAACTTAACATCCGGGTTGTCCCTTATCATATCGTCCATTATTTCTTGCCACCTATCTATATTAAAAATCCTTTCTTGAGCCGGGCTTGTCTCGGGAACGAGGGAGATATTTGCCAAATTACTTATAAGATTAACGCCCGCAGATGGAGCAATTGCGATACCGGGAGGAATAGCGAGCCCACCAGTAGAGATGCCAGGAAGACTTGGGCCACTTGCAGGCGATGAACTAGCATGCACAATCTGACTCGGCGCCGTATCTATAGCAGGTTTCTTGGCGAGTCTGCGCGATGTATTCAACACCTCTCGCGGCGCCAAAATCTGACTCAAAGAAGGATTATGCATCCCGTCTTGAGTTGCCCGAAATGGATCGCCTTCGGTTTGGTAAGTGCCGAAAGTTTGCATAACAAAATTATTGCCCACCACTGCACCTTGATTGCGGGCGGTGCCCATACCGCCGGGTGGTGGGGCGCCGCCAAAAGATGCCTCATCTTCTTCATTAATATCGGTTGCTTCGGACTGAACAGAGGCACCGAAGCCTCCGAATGCGGTGCCTCCAGAACTACCACCGAAATCTTGGTAAGAATCAGCGGCCTGTGCTGCTGCGGAATTACCGGGCATCTCATCCATTGTTATGGGAGGAAGATTCGTAAATATCTGACCTGAATCCGTAATGGGAACGGCGGGTTTGGGAGTGGGAGTGACACCGAGAGTAGACAAATCAATTGTAGAACTTTTAACTTTAATATATTTTTCAAGCATCATCATGCCAGTTTTGTTAGTCAAAGTGGAAACAATAGGATTATCAAACCTACCTTCTCCCTCTTCCGTCTTTACTCTTGCGCCGAAGGATTCCACATTCACTGTGGAATCCACAGTTCCCGCATCTAATCCTTTCGCAAATTGAGAAAATGGAGTGGGATTGTCCGCGATGACGCTAAGAGTGCCTATTGTTATCTCAGCAACATCATCCACCAAGTCCGATGCGCAATCCGAAACATCCGTAAAAATATCAAACAGCGGTCCAAGAGGATCGCTGAGGAAGTCGGCCGAAGCATCTACAGCTTGATTGTATACATCCACAGCTACATTAAACGTGCCATTGGCATTTTCTATCATATCTTCGTAATAACTAGTTAAATCCGGAACGGAAACCCCTGCCACTGCTGCTGCTGCACTAATGCCTGCCCAAAGAGCGGAATCTTCAATATTCTGAACTGCTTCCATGCCAGCAGGCGCAAGCGTATCAAATGCCTCCTCTAGCAACCTATCCAACAGTCCTGCGCCTTCCCACTGGGCCACCGCCGCCCAATACATAGGATTGGCCTGCCCGAAGTCGAAGGACGCTTCGTCGGGATACGACGGTTGCAAATTCTCAACATTATCATCAAGAAGCAAATTATCCCAATCTTCTATTTCAGCATGGAAATCCTCGATAGAAGGAGGATCGGGCATAGGATTGGGAAGGTTCCCCAAAGCCTCTCCCATACATCCAAAAGTGGTGCCAACTGCGTCTGCCAATCCGCCGATGGCGCCAATGCCAGATCCCATGATGTTAAACAATCTCGCACCATTCCACACATTCCACGCATTCGTATACTCGGTAAACTGTCGCTCCAATTCACGTATCTCCATTGTTTCGAGACTCATTCCTTTTTTCCCAAATCTCATCTCGCCGGGCTCTTTTTGTGCATGAATAAGGGGAAGTTGGCGCGCCAACAAATTATCATCAAACCCCAAAGTTTCTCCAAAACAAATTAAATCCTGGAACTTGACTAAGACAGAATAAATCTGCTCCTCCACCAAGAAGCGTAGGCGGCTTCTAACTTGTGTCTCCATGGAGCTTCTTAAAGATGCTTCCAAAGACTCTACCTCTTGTTCGGGGATGGATTCTCCGCAGTCTTCGGGTCCGGTTGGGTTGCCGGCGGCGATGCCGAACTCAATAGACTCCTCATCTATCTCTTCTTCAGTAAACTCTCCTTCGAACTCCTTAATGGCAGCCTCCGCGTAAAGCCACTCAAGTCCTATCTCACTACTCTCATTAATAACATCTTGAATATTTCCATAGGGGGACCATGGATTCATTCTAGAAGCAAACGTATTTTCTACTTGAATTAAAAATTCTTCATAATATGCTTCATTCTTCTTTTTCATTTTACTTAAAGTTTCTTCAGTTATAAACTCAACTAGAAGTTTCGTAACCACCTCTTTCCCCACAAAGACCGATAAGGGAAACATGGCGCGAACAAGTTGTTCCAAGGCATACGCCCTTAGCGTGGTCATGACACATCCCGACATGGAAGCTGCCTCTAGCGACGATAATCCCACACGGCCTAGTCCATCCACACTAATTTCGTCTTCAAGGGGCGAACACTCAATCATATTTCTATAATCTTCCATAATACGCTTTTTCATAGTGTCTAGGGCAAGAATGTGTGGATCATAACCACACTCTCTTTCCTCTGCCGTAGGTATAGGAGCCCAATCTACTAATTTAATATAGGGTGTTCCCCCCTTTTTGGGAGGCGTCTTCATTAATAGAGGTGACTTCAAGATCTCCTGACCAAGCATATGCATAATTTGAGTAGTCATATCGTCAAACATTCTATATTGAACAAATCTAGGCGTATACCGACCCGCATATGGATCATTTCCAGTCACGTTCAAAGCCGTAACTTGACTTTCATCCAATCCTCCCTTTCGAAAAATAGATTCTACAAACTCAACTAACACATCCATTTGCGGATCTCGCCCATCTCTAGTGAGCGCCTCTCCAGTCTCTGATTCCAATTGTCTTATAACATTAGCTGCCAATGTTGGAACTTTGGTGGCGCCATAAAATTTGGCTCGAAAAATTGCCGAGGTGAGCGGAGGCGTCACAACAGTCGCCGCTGGGAGAGGTTCCCCAAACGCATCAGTGGGCTGAGAGTAAGTAAGACCACTAATATCTAATGGCATGTCTCCAATTCGAAGGGCAAATTTATTTCTATACACTTCCATATCACTAGGTGATGGATTATCGGGATTTGTCTTTGATGGCAAAAGTGTAAACTTCATAACAAAACTAGAAGCCCTAAAGTTCGCATTTAGTGTCTTATCGTCGGGAACTGGTTGAGAGATGGAAAGATTAATAGCTCTAGTATAGGTGCCATCGGTTCCTCCTTTATAATCGGGAATCACTTGTATGTCCTTAATCTTTTTTAAACCTTCTATAGAATTGGCTGCAAATTTTGGAACATTGTCATATGTTCTAATGTCGGGAGCAATAACATCCTGTTTAAACACTCCCAACCAATTTAATAACTCTAGAAACCCCACTGCGAGCAGAGGAAGTCCGTATCCGAACACCGCTGACGCGGCTAAATTGGCTTGGACCGTCTTTACAGCGGCCTGAGTTTCGACAGTGTTTGCCTTAAGGGTGGTGTATGGTCCATATTTACCCTTTTCATCCCCGATGGCGGGAATATATCCAGTCCCAAGTAGGCGCCTAAACTCAGGAGTCATTTGTTTGCCCCCCGGAAGCCAATCGGGCAGCGGGAGGACCACTTCCTCTTCTTCAAGCTTTGACATGTTAAATGCCTTGAAATGGATCCCCTTGTCCATATCAACCACGCGAGAAACTAATTTTGGAATACTCACAAGAACATTCAGGGAATCCGCTATCTTAGTTATCTCCTCGTCATATGCCATGTATGTAGCATCATACATAACATCAACTGTTTTTTCCAAAAGAAATATCAAAGAAGCATTATCTTTGGGTATGAGAGATCGTCCCGGAAGACCTCTTCCCTCTTCACAAAAAGTAGGGGGCATTCCACCATCAGTATCGTCGGGGGTGCCAGAACCGTCTCCGGTACCAAGTCCCGGATAGTCATTAATGAGATCAGTTAAAAGCTTTTTCTTTCGATTATTAGACTCTTCAAGAATCTTATCCAAATAAGGTCCAAGATCTGGCCAATTGTCGCCGATCCTATTTATTTTTTCGCATATACTCTCAAATGTGCATCCAAGCGTAGTATTAACGTGGTTAATTTGATTTGTAATGTCGCCGATATTTACCAAAGGAGCAAGGGTGGCAAAAAGTTCTTTTAGAGAAGCAACATTATTAAAAGTTAACGCCAAGCAAGGATGTCGTACAACTATCAATCTTATTATGGCCTCGTAAACTGGAGTCGATGACCTATTATTAAACAATCCAGCAATCTCGGCCGGGGTAAGAATGGCGGATAAATCTCGCAACAAACTCTGTACCATTTCTATTTTTTCAGCGAGAGTGAGTCCCCGACACATGCTTGTCTCGTCACTTGAACTATCCTCATTTGAAGTGGCACTTCTTTGTTGGCACTCTTCAGTAACTCGATTCCATATCATACCTTCAGGACATTCAGGAGTATCGCCCGCTGCGCCTGTGCCCGTGGTATCGTCGCCAGCTGGACCTGTGCCGTCTGTTGGATCAACAAGTCCGGGACCATCCTCAATTCTCAAAGCATCAAAAAATGCAGCAAGAGCAGCGGCAAGATCTGCATCGCCGTCACGCCCTGCGCGATTGGCTACGGCAGCTGCCATATCAGCGTTTCCAAAATCAATATCTGGAAAAACATCCACAACGGCGCCGCAATTTGCAAGAATGGCGTTAATAACGGCGTCAACCATTCCCATTATAAGACCTATCAGCATTTCTATAATTGCGGACTCTAGCATCAGACTAATAGAAGCCATGATATCAACTGTAGGAAGCGAATCGGGAAAATCAAATGTGGGGATCTTAAAAAACTTTTCTGGTGCAAGGATGAATTCAATAAGAAGTGCACAGACCTCTTCTAAGACCAAATCGAAATCCATCGATCCTTCTGCCCGTATCTTAACCTCCAAAATGGCTAAGAATGCTTCCGGGTCGTTTTCGGGCGTTTCCATAAGTGCTTCTTCGGCGAGAGGTTGAAGTTCAACTCGCAAACGAGATTTAAAAACGGTATACCCAACTGTCAGATTTTTCCCTAACACTGTCTTAACGATGTCTTCGCAAGTAAATGGAATGTTTGCCTTCAAGCAAGTAATAGCAATCTTCATTAAGTTGTCAATACTAAGTTTATTAAGAAGAAGTTGATAGGCAGTAGCAATCGCTTCGGCGCCTCCGCCTGAAACCCCAATGCGCGCCTGGATGCTTGAAAGATTGGTTACTACCACATCGCCAGTAAAAATCACCTGCTCAGCTGCTTGTGTATTTACTGCTGTGGCGTAAGTTGGATTTCCCAGAGACTCTTCCTCTTCTTCCAAAAGACTTTGTGTCTTAAATGGAGCGGCATCAAATTTACTCGCTAATGCTTCCGCGACAGATAGAGACTCCTTCTTCAGTTTATCAAAGGGATTAGCGGGCGTTATGTCCCTAACCACAGTTTTAGGATAAATATAATTCGATACAAATTGTTCCAAATCCATGTCTGGTGTATCGACAGGTGTCTGCGGAGGATCGTGTGGTATTATAAGTACGTGCTGAATGTCTGCCAGATGAGTTATAAATGCCATCGTTCGAGGGTTGCTGAATGGTGCTTGAATAGGCAGAGCGGACAGTCCTTGAATTATTGGAATTGACTCGCCGGCGGCATTTAGAAACATATAGATAACTTTAAATTGATCATTGAAAAATATTTCTATGGTGTCATTGAGGACATACTTTTTTTCAATACCATTGTATGAAAGGTGCTTACGTAAACCAGTTTCAAATAATTCCAATAATTCAATTTGATATTCAAAATTGAATCCATTAATTACTTTACCACCAAGTTTTGTTTGCCTTTCATATAGTCTTAAGAGTTGTATTAAATAAGCAATCCAAATCTCAACATTGCCTATGGGTATAGTAGCGACATGTGCAGGTGACGGCGGGACTGGAATATTTTCGGTGGGGAGATAAAGTTGAGCATTTTGAGAAAAATGAGTATCGGGAGGTTGGCGAAGAAGAGGATCCACCTCCTCTACCCATACATCGCCGTTTTCATCGTATTCGGGATTTGCGTTAATTTGATCATAGTTAAAGACAGGCTCATTTTGTTTTATAATCCAATCTTTAATATCTTGCGTATACTGCAAATCTTCTATAACAACGCCATTTGCTCTGAGAAGTTCTGCGATCCGCGCTCTTTCGGCCGCCTTGTTATTAATCGGATTCTGAAAAAATCTCCTATATTTTTTCACAAGACTATGAAGAGTGTCCCCTGAGTTGACTGACTTCAGTTCATACAGCCCCGCCTCTGCTACATTATCAAAAGCACGTGCATCCACAATGCAGTAAAACCAGATTTGCGGATTCTCGACCAACTGTGGGCGCATTGGCCACTCAACAAATTTTACACTTGCATTTAATCTTAGATTGGGTCGAATCCAATCTCTCTTTAGTCCATCGTCATCTTCTTTATTATAAAATTGAAGCAATTTGCCAATAGCAACCTCCACAACCGGAGTTACATAATCTTGATCGATCACCAGCGGATAAACCATGTTGCCATCGGCATCCTCAGTGGGTTGCCAGATAGAAAATATAGAAGGAACATTGTTGTTTGCCGCCAGTTCTGCTTCATACTTCTGCTTTACATAATCTTCGGGATAATAAACAAGTGCAGGATCGATAAGTGGATTGCCTGCTTTAATAATCCAAGCATATGCGACCTCTTCACGATCCATGATGGGCTGATCGGTAGGTTTGTTCCACCAATCATTATAATTTTGCTTTACACTTATATAACCGTTATCTCTAAAAGATGACATACAACAACTCTTTAATTTACATTATTCCAGCGACTATTAATATATTTACACCCAGAGGGTTCCAAATAAGTCTGTTTAAAATTGGTCAAATTAGCTTTATGAGTAACAAGAGATCGCTTTGTCTCTTGAAGAAAATCAATACTAGTTTTCACGCCCTTTCCCACGACCGCATCTGATGGGGTAGTAGCGTTCCCGTACCACGGGGAGTAGTGAAAATGGTGAGTTATAGATTCATTAAAGTTCATTTGTGTAGTAAGCATGTGATCGACGATCCCGTTTAATTTATCAACATGATCAGTTAATCGCTTAAGAGACTCGGCCAAGTGCTTACCTTTGGGCATCGGTTGCAAATCATGGGATTTATTACCAGCCACAATATCAACACCCACAATTGATTTAAAGTCGCCCCCTTGAGAATTTTTAGAGTGCATGCTAGTAACAATTTTGATGCCATTCCGGGCGCCTATTCTTACCTCATCAGCAAACAGGCAGACCGCCGAAAATCCCTTAGAATTCCCAATCGATCCATCCGTAAATCCAAAGTTTAAGTCGGGATCAGTTCTCTGAGAAATATAGACTCGTGCGGCATCATTGGAGAACGAAGAGTTAACATGAGCATCAGTTTGTCGATATCCCATTCTTCCCGCTACAATATCGACGGCGCCACACTTCGAATATCCTTTGCCTCCATATCCGCTCCATCTACCATCGGGGTGATCTTTGGTGCACACAACTTGTGCGTTCGCCTTTGTTTCGTCGCCCAAGACGCTGCAAACATCACTTCTAATATAGGTGGGATTCGATTCATAGTTGAGGGTGCATCCATATCCTCCTGATGAAATAGATTTACGGTCGGACGGTTGTTCTTCGCTCATCTCTTGCCATGTCGCAATAATATCTTTCCCATCTGGGTCTTTTCCTGGTGTGGTTGTCATTTCCTAACCTCCTATAATAATCCTGGGTTCCCGCTTGCCCTTAGAACCGGTATCGTTTCCCTGTTGCGGATTAATTTATTGGCATGCCTATATTCCACGTGCGCCGGGTCGCTCCCTATCAACTGTCCCTCTTCGATATCTTTGTTTCCTCCCCAGATTAAATCCGGAAATTGCCTCTCTATGAGAAGACCAAATTTTTGCCACCACTCTAAAACCAAACGATCTTCCACCACAGTGCGTGCTTTTTTTGTTTCTGTTCCGATCACATTAACGCCTATATTATATATGAGGGGGGATTTGCCGATATCAGGGTTGGAATTCACATCTCCTTTGCTCACCATATTAATAAGTTTATTTTTATTTCGTGCCGTAACAACCCTATTAATAATTAAAAAATCTGCTGCCAATCCGTGCACATGTTTACTATCATACGGATCTTTTAATTTAGAGAATCCTTCAGAAATTAGTTTGTTCTGGCGCTGGGGCGTCCTATAGGTTTCATATGTATAAAAGGGAAGGCGTTGTTGTCCGGTTGCCATTACTAAATCTATTAAAGTCCTGCGAAACTTGGGGTGCAAATATGACGGTGAATTAATAATTTTTAATAAGTCCTTTTCTTGCTGCGCTGTGTATTTCATATTTTAAAGACGCATCCTTTTAATTAAACATATCAGCATAAAAATCATATGCTGTTTCAAGAGCATCTGCGGCGGCATCATAAGCTTGATTTGCCGCATCCATCACTTGACTGCCAATACCATCTCCCGCAGGTTCTTGAAGTTGTCCCGTATTCGGAGGATTGGGGACGACGGTGCGCGCTTTTGGTTTTGAACTCTTTGAGCGAGTGCTAACAAACTTATTCGTTGCGCCCAAGATTCTGCACTGATCACTTTGGTATCCGCCCTGTCCATCACCTTTAGCGGGAACTTTTAGTGTCATAATTTGTCCTATTTCTGGTGTGGTGTCCAACTTCCCACGATAGGTCGAGTGAAGTTCTACGGCGAAATGCCCATTGCTTTTTACGTTTTTCGGCACACACTCTACAGGTTCAGGTCGATCCCCATCTATCTCGGGAATGCGGCACTTTATTTCATAATATCCATTCGATGACTCGTCAACGCGCATGCAAATCCCATCATATACATCCCTGTTGTCTTCCACCCGGAAGGCTTTATCTTTAGCAACCTTTGCTGCCACAGCAACCATGTCGGTGGTGCCACGTTCATACATTGACATGGCATCGTGATTGGGGGCATCATTACAGATTCCCCATTCCCACTCACACGATTGACCTAAATTTAACTCTTCTTCGTCATCCATCATTAACTCCCCCCTCTTCAAAAGAACTAAAGAGCGCGTTTTTATCATTCTCGTCTAGTGCACCAAATTCTTCACTTCTAGACTTCTGTAGCATCCCGGTTAATTTAACAAGTTGCTCGTTAGAGCGCTGAAGGGTTTCTAGATATTTAGCTGCTACCTGCCCCACATCCTTATGGCGTTCCTTATTCTTTCCGATATACTCCGATACATCCTGAAGCAACTCGGTGGCGATCTTTCGATCCGCGTGTATATTTCCAATTGCCTCCTCTAAATGTCTTTTAAATTTATCTTCCATCATTCATCCCAATCAATTTTAAAATTTCTATATTTAACTCTAACCTTGTTCAAACTGTTAACAATTTGTTTCGTATTAAGTCCCGTGATTTCACGTAGATATAAGTAAATAGCTTTTTTATTAAAAATCTCTATCGCATCTGGTTCTTCTAGGAGTATTTTTATTGCCTCTACAACCTTTTTTTCATTAGGTTTTGCCGCTTCATCTTTCCACACATCGGTTTCCTTCTTTAAGAGATGCCAAAACTCCGCCTTCTCTCTATCGCCAACATAAGTATTATAGGAAACTAATTTTTCCATTTCCTTTATGGCGCCGGTGTCTTCAAGCCCCACCTCTCTTTTAATGCGAATGGTGTTAGTCTTAACTTTGTGGATAAACCAATTTTTTGTAATAACGCTGAAATAACTGAAAGCTTTGGATCCTTTTTTGGGATCAAACTTGTTGAGAATGGTAGTCAACCATATTTTACATTCTGCGCGCAAGTCATCAATGTTGGGGAGGTTGGTGAACTTGTAGGTATAAACAATCTTATCAACCATTTCACTAAAAGTGGGGCCAATAAGGGTAGCATACAAAAACTCCCTCTCTTTTAAATCTGTGGATAGAGCATATGTAACAATTGCTCTTTCGTGAACTTTGGTAAAGTAAGGTTTATTCTTTCCCTTACTTCTCCTCATTCTCCGTTTCTTCTTCATAAAACTCCTCCTCTTCCCCTATATCCAAAAGATGATTCTCTCTAAAAGCGTTCATCTCACTTCGAAGGCGCTTAGAGTGATCGAGTAACGACTTCAGTGTTTCTTCTCCATAAAACATTTCTAGTTCATAGATTGATTCCAGGTGAAGAACAAAATCCTCAAAGTCGTCAACAAGATAGGTGATATTTTCTGAGTGAGATAATGATTTCCTCACCAATTTATATGCTAACCATATTGATATTCCATTTATAATAACGGAAATAGATAAAAATAAATACAACATATTCTACACTTCCTTTTGGGATGCTTCTCGTTGTTGCTCTTTTAAGTCTTTTTTGAATTCCTCTATCGAAGACTCAACAACATCTCCTGTCTTCATCTTGATCTTTCTAACCTTCAAAGACAAAGGAACAGACGGCGACTTAACCAAAGTCTCGCCGCAATCACATTCCAAGGCGGGACGCTCGCTCATCCCATGAGACGCTTCAAAATACTCATCACACTTTTCACAGCGATAAGTATATCTAGGCATCCTCAGTTTTTACCTCAAACGAAGGTGGATTTTCAACATGTAAATTTCCCTCCTCGTCAGTAACAAAATCCATATCTCCCAATATAGGCATAATATCGCTTTGTTCCATAAGACATTTTTGGAGCGCCATCATAAGTGCGCCTTGTGCTTGATCAGATAATTTCATCTTAGTTCTCCTTTTATCTTTTTATAGTCTTCCTCATACATCTCCTTTGCCAAGGTTTCAAATGTATATTTTGGTTTCCACTCTAATTGTTTTTCAGCTTTTGTACTATCTCCCAGAAGTAGTGGCACCTCGTGAGGTCTAAACAATCTTTCATCTATCTTCAAATATTTATACGGATCTAATTCGGCCTGCTGAAAAACTTCCTCTAAAAAATCCTTCACTGAATGGGTTTTTCCGGTTGATATAACATAATCACCAGCCGAATGCTGCTGTGTCATTAACCACATTGCTTCGACATAATCTTTGGCATGCCCCCAGTCTCTTTTCGCATCTAAATTCCCCAAACGTAATTCCTCTTGTATCCCTAACTTTATTCGGGCAGCTGCCATCGTTATTTTCCGAGTGACAAATGTTTCGCCTCGTCGAGGACTCTCGTGGTTAAATAAGATACCACTCGATGCATGAATCCAATAAGATTGTCGATAATTCCTTATCAAATGATGAGCAAAAACTTTAGCACAGGCATAGGGTGATGCCGGCATCAGATGGGAGTCTTCATTAAAAGGAACATTGGGGTTATCACCAAACATCTCAGAAGAAGACGCCTGATAAAATCTTATTCTATCATCAGTATTTCTAATGGCTTCCATAATTCGAAGTGGGCCGAGAGCGACACCTTGCACTGTATGCTCAGGTATCTCAAATGATACACGGACATGCGACTGTGCGGCTAAATTATAAATTTCGTTTGGTTCATATTTATTAATAATCTTGTATATGCACCCGACATCACTTAAATCATAATATTCCAACTCAAAATTATCGTCTTCAAAAATATGATCTATTCTATCTGTGCACAAGAGAGAAGTTCTTCTCTTGAGTCCAATCACTCTATATCCTTTTGCCAAGAGGAATTCCGCCAAATAGGATCCATCCTGTCCCGTGATTCCGGTAACTACCGCTGTTCTCATCTACTTTTCTCCCTAGATGTTAATATCTTCACAATTCTCGCCGAGGATCTTCCATCCCCATAAGGGCAATTTCCTTCCATCTTTAGTTCTTTCAACTCCTCCACCCTCTGAAAAAGAAGTGAAGGGTTTTCGCACAACAACGAGAAATTGTTTAATCCCTCAGTTCTCTCTGTCTGCTCTCTACACACAAGACATCGTTTTCTCAGGAAAGATGCTTCTTCTTGAATGCCGCCACTATCAGTTATGACAAAAGCACAGGATGAAAGATATTGCACTAAATCATCATAACACAACGGTTCGATTACTTTAACCTTCTTGAGTATATATCCAAATTTTTTAACCGCAGGGTTGGGATGTAGGGGTAAAATAAACTCATAATCAAAATATTTATGAGCTAAATTCTCTATCTCCTGGAACCACTCTCTCATCTTCATATGATTTTCGCGCCGGTGTAGGGTTACTAATACTTTTTTATCCTGTCGGCATTTCACCCCCACCAAATTGTCTAAAACAGTGTTTCCCACTACCTCTACAATGCCGGCAGCGCCGTTTTTGAACAATATATTTTTAGACATTTCCGTGGGACATAGATGTGTGGTGGCAATGCAGGATATCATCTGTCGATTTCCCTCTTCGGGATAAGGATGATCTAAATCAAATGTTCTCAACCCCGCTTCTAAATGTACGATGGGAATCCGATGGTTGAAGGCCGACAAGGCGATGGCAAAGGCGGAAGTAGTATCTCCCTGTACCATTACAGATGAAATGTTTTGTTCTTCAAAGATCTTTGGGGTTTCATTTAGAATATGCGCAACAATCCCATTAAGTCGAACTGCATCCCTATCGGAATTGGGAAGGGGAGGAAGAACCAAGTAATCCGACTGAATCGTGATCATATCCGGGTGTTGCCCGGTAAACAAAATTTTGTGAGAAATATTTTCTTTTCTCAATTGGAGAATCACCGGCCGCACCTTTAAGAATTCGGGGCGCGTTCCAAAAGCAATCAACAGCATTTCTACTTTCCCCCTTTCCAGAAATCATATATCCCCTTCTCCACTTCATACTGGTCCCACACAAACCTTTTCTTCATCCTCTGACTTTTTGCCCACTCCCACATATCAGTTAATCCATCTTTTAAACTGGTGTTGTGCTCAAATCCCAAAATCTCTACGGATTTTTGGTAAGTCGACCACGCTAGATGCACTTCATGCCTCTTTTGAAGATGTTCTACTTCGCCACCTCCCATCACCTCTAAGAGAGTAGCACATGCCTCCTTTATGGAAGTCTCATAAATTCCGCCCAAATTAATAATTTGCCTAGAAGCGCGTGCACTAGAGGACGCACGATAGAGCGGTTCCAGACAATCATCTATGCAACTAAAAGCGCGCTTTTGAGTCCCGTCTCCAAAAATCGTCAGGGGCGCATTGTTTAGGTGTTGGTACATCCATATGCCCAGCACATTCCTATATTTATCCCAAATATTTTGATTGCGCCCATACACATTATGAGGTCGAATAATACACCAATCTAGTCCATGTTGCTCTCCGGCCACTTGAATGTCCATTTCGCAGGCGTACTTGGCAATACCATAGGGATCAATTGGTTGGGGGCGCAAGTCTTCGGCAAAAGGAGGATCTTGAACTCCATAAGTTGCCATAGAGGAGGAGTAGATAAGTCGCTTTACCGAAAAATTAATACACGCATTTATAATATTGGCAGTTGCTAAAAGATTATTGGTATAATTATATTTTCTTATAAAAGGAGAAAGTCCTTCAGCGGCGTAAGCCGCAAAATGGTATACTACATCTACATTGTTTTTTTTAAAAATGGTTGATAAATCGGCGGATGATATTTCCTGCTCATAGAGTTTAACTCGGGCATCCACATTTTCGCGATAACCGCCCGAAAAATCGTCAATACCTACGACGGACAATCCTTTATCTAGTAAATGAGTCGCCAATCTACTTCCCAAAAGACCTCCCACCCCAGTAATTAAAATACTCATTTCTCCTCCTCCTTTCGGCGCGCCGTAATAAATCCATTACCCTTCTTATAATGTGCCCAATTATCCTTAATCCCGGGCACTCGATAGGTAGAGCGCTCCACTATATATCCATGCTTTTCAAACATCTGCACCCACCACTCCATATCTTCGCGAATAATGTGAGTAACATCTTGTTCATATTCTGGCGCTACGTATTTTCCATCCTTTCCTAGCGGCACAATACAAAATATCTTCTTGCTCACTTTATATAAAACTTCCAATACCTCCTCTAGATCAGGCACTGGAATATGCTCAAAAACATCTTTGGCAATCGTAAAATCAAATTGGTGCCCCTCTAAGATAAAAGAACTTTCGCCTCCTTTATATAAACTTAATCGATCTTTTATTTGAAAATTACTATCCGCTATAGCGTATTCACTTATATCAGTACCATAACACTCATACCCCAACTCAGTAAGGGCGCGCACAATAAACCCCTTGGCACATCCAAAATCTAAAATCTTCGCAGAAGATGGAATGTCCAAATATTGGCACATTCGTTGACACATTGGGATGGTCAATTCAGGAATCCAACGGTAGTTAGTGTATCCACTAATTCCCAATTGAACTCCTCGCTCATAATAATCTCTATCATACATTTTAGATCTCTTCATTATACAAACTCTTCGTGCCCCAAGGGACTCGGATAATTATCAAACTTGTCTATTTTACCATCTTTCCACTCTCCCAACATATTAACATTATCTGTAAACACACACCCTTTACATCTTTCTCGGGGATCAAAATTGGGTTTAATCACTCTATCTAGGAAGTCCAAAATATCCCCTGCCTTGCACAATTGATACTCCTCCGCAAAATGTTGAAATGAATCATTCAACACGACACTATCGCATGGATAGACAGTGCCGGGTGTTCCATCGGTATGATAAGGTTCTTCGCTTAAGTATGGGCGAAAATAAGATTGATGGCATACGGGCGTGGAAGGGGCGCCATGGACTTTATATTGGTGGAAAAATCTCGTGTCTCCTAACTGTTCCAGGGTGTGATCGAGCGCCTTATGTTGAGAAATCAAATGACGCTGTTCCAACAAGCAGTTGGGAAGGAGTCTCACATATTTAGCATTAAATCGATCCGCAATCTTTGCAACCTTTCTCAGCATCTCTACCCTATCCGTAGTTTCATTATCGGTGGACTCGTGCTCAACCGTATACACCATTGAGCACCCTACAACACAGTCATCACTCAACTCGTCAATATCAAAATTATCTCCTATGCGTGTCTCCCAATTATCAAATATATTAATACTCACGCGCACCCAAGAGAACGCTTTCAAGGTTTTCGCTTCTATTCTTTTTCCAAGAGTACCGTTGGTTATTAGGGCGACAGAAAGTCCACGCTCATACTTCAACCATTGCACCAGTTCATTGAATTGTTTATAGGCGGTAGGTTCGCCTCCCCCCGTTAATATAACTGCTTTTAGACCTCGCGTTTGTAATTTTTCCACATAATCCTTAATAACGTCCAACTCAATTCGGGAATGAGTATCGCGATAGGTAACGGAGCAATATGGACATTTCAATGGACATGCTCCCTCGGGGGAGATGTGAGTAGATATAACAGTCGCCCCCGCCTCCTCTCTATAAGATAGCATCTGTTCCTGGTGGCGCCAAAACTTAATTCCAGTAGAAGTGTATTGATGTTCTTGCTCTGACTGTACGCGATCAAATGCTTCGCACTCGGTGGCCTCCTTTTCATAAAAAATAAATACACTTGAATAAGGATCGTTGCTTTCTATTCTCTCCATAATCTCATGAGCCTTTTCTAGGGTGAGAGGAACTAAACTACTTCGATAGTCTTTGTCAATGAATTCATAATTTTCTAAAAAATTATTTATCTTTCCCCGGGCAGCGTATCGGTGAAGATATATCTTTTTGGTGCCCTCATGCCTGCAAATAGAAAAAAGTCCGGTGTCCTCTCCTATTTGAACACTTTTTAATATTTTTAACTTTTGGCGGCCGCGCTTGATAAATCCTGCCTTTATGAAGGAGGGTGGGGGTGGGATATTGTCTATAATCTTAAGTGAACTCATTTTATTTCTCCATTATTAGATGACTAAATTTCTTCTGGTTTTCTAGAAGATACTTGGGATATTTGATCTCGTCCAAATCAATACGTTTCAGTCTAATTGCTTGGCGGCCGAACAAATCTTGATTCGTGCTTAGGCGCGCTTCGAGGGACTCCAACACTCCTTGAGTCCCCCACTCATCAGGAGCAGCAAAAGCAAGAACCTTGTTTTTGACCGATTCAGTTCCTCCCAAATAAGAAAAATGCCACCCAGACGAGATAGTATGATAAGATCTCTTTTTCTCTTCAATAAAAGTAAGATCACACGGGTGAGAAGGTTTCATATCCTTGAGGTGGTACCACCTAAACACTGCTGTTCCATACCACTTCTCATTATTGTGGGCGATGTAGCGATTATTAACATAATAATAAAAGGCATCTTGCATAAAGACTGCCGGTTGAGGACCATTGGCGGCGTACAGAATATCATCCTTCGAAGGAATTTCATCCATATCGCTTACAAGCACCACGTCTCGATCTTGTATATCATTCTTCCTCAACACTTCCTTGATAGACTCGCGCTGGTAAATCTCGCGAGCACGATTAGCAAATCGTGAATTCTGAGTGCCGTATGGCATTCGCACAGAAGCGTATATTATCTTGTCGCGAAATTCGTCCCATTTATGGGCCAACTTGGGAAAAACCAGATCCCTGTCTTGTCCGGCGAATGTTTGGTGTGCTTCCACAATCACAAACTTATCGACAACGCTGTCCAATTCGTGCAAGCGAATCTCCAACAATTCTTCTTCATTAAAAAACATAAAACAATCAAAAATCATTTTACACCTGTGTCCCGCTGTACAAATTGGGCCAATACAATTCCGCACACGTCAACTCTATGCCCCTCAGATTGGAGGAGGTGCACCTCTTCCCGGTTAACACAAGGAAAAAACTTTGAAAAGTCCCCCTTTTCAGCATCCCATCCAGGTCGTACATTTACGGCGGCGCTCACGGGTGCGAAATAATCATGCGCCCATATATGGAAATCTCTGGTGGTTTTTTCTTTCAAAATCTGCAACTCTCTCTGTACGTGATGTGCTTGGTGGCATCCATCCTGCGCTATGAAGTCGAAATCCAACTCTGGTACGGTACTTAAGAAGGCGATGGAATCACATAAGTGCCTCGTAAAATTACGGGAATGAAGGTTTTCGTAGATAACATTTTCTGCTATGTCTACCAAGTGAACTTCTCCAAACCCATTTTTCTCGATGGCTAGTAAAATGTGATTAGTGCTATCGCCGCGCCATTGCCCAATTTCTAGAATCTTTTCTGGTTTGCTTAGGCGTACCATGCAATATAAAGCTTTCATTTCGCTATCATATGCTGATCCGCCCGGTGTATGAGGATAACCTCCATAGGTATCCTCCCTATAAAAATCTAAAAGTTCTCTCTCGCTTATTTTAAATAATTCATTAAAAGATTCATAATAAGCATTCAAAAAATTTGTCTCTGCAATTGTGCGTGTGGTAGTAATCATTTGCTATTGTCTCCTTATGGGGCGCCCTCTCGAATGGATTAGCGCTGGTTCTACTAGATTAGAAAAATAATGATGACCCTCCCACAGCACGCAAGACGCTGGTTTTTTAAGGTGTGATGCTAATTGGAGCAAAGTATTATATTGGAGGATCCGATTGCCGAAGCGACCGGGAGTCATTTTATCGATACGAAACATCTATACCCACCCTCTCGGGTTGCCTACGTGAACATATCCCATTTCATTTTCCTGATCTTGCCAATTGTGAATGAAATCGTATAAATACATCTTCTCGCTATGAGAGAAGATCATCTCCCCAAACGCTAATTCACAGGAAGGACTATTCCTAATATCATGAGGTAACAAAGATGGAGCATTGGCATCAAACATTTTTTCATTTTTGATGAGTTTTTGTGCTAAAGGGGCACTCATAATAAAACTTTCAAGCATAATATATTTATCGCAATATTGAGAAGAAGTATAAGGAGTGTGAGAATGCACCCCTCTATGTCGTCTTCCAACAAAATCATATCCTTGTCCGATCATCTCAATGCATTCCCTTATGCGGTCAATGTTGTGAATGTAAACATCATCGTGAGAAAAACATATAATATCGGCATTACTTTCGCACGCCATACGCAACGCATGCAGAGTCCCATTTACACACCCCACCTTGTGACCTTGAGGAGGACCATAAATCTCAAAATTTATATCCCACTCTTTGCTAAAAATCATTGGATCGCCATCACCAGATACGTAAAATTCGGCAGTGGGAAAGTGCTCTTTCTCTATAGAAATTGTTCTAATGAGAGGATCCTTTCTAAAGGTGACATTATGCGCAAAACATACTTTTGAATCTTTAGTCATAAAACCGCCGGCGAGAAAAGAGTTTTATTGTCGAGAAAACTGCGTGGATAATATCCCGAATGGATCGCATACTCTAATTCCTCAATAATAAATTTTCTTCCCAAATCAAAAGGATAAATCTTATTAGTAATAGCATTTTCCAATATGTCTCGTGTGGCAAATTCTCTGACGGCGGGCGCATGGGCATAATTCCTCATCTTGATCAACAAATCGCCAATTGGCATACACCACGAGAAGTGGCATCCCGCTATGTGGGGATATAAATCCCCATCATACCTCCAATCCATTGGAAAATTATTTTTATAGCGTGATGCCATGATCACAGAGGGAGCAATAAAATGATTGTTCTTCCACAGATAATTCATTTTATAAAAAAATTGATGTAATTGTAACTGGAGGGCACCTTTGACTTTAACCTCAGAAAGGAGATGGGGATACAGATGCCCATATATCACCTCATCTGCATCAACCGAAACTACAATATCCTGGTCGTGGAGATCGACGTACTTCACAAAAGATCCTCTAATATACTTCTCATTCACTGAATGGCAGATGCCTTCATTTTGGGGAGACAAGATAGTATTTTCCGCTACGTCTAGAGCAATATATTTCACTTTATCTCTATAGGGGGCCGGCATCTTCTCTATATCGAATCCAAAGGACCGTGATTCTCCAGTGTGAGTTTTGTTTGCCTCACATATCAACATATAATCTATATGTTGATAAGACTCTAATAAGTTTAGAATTAAAAAAGGATATTCGGCATCGCTGGAAAATATGGTTTTTAGGTAGATCATTAAATCTTTCTCACCGCCCACGATTTGGGATACCCTCGATGTGTCCCTATTTCTATTATCTCCCCGCGATGATCCTCTTCATTGAAGAATTCCTGTACTGCCTCATACACCATTCGAGATGGGTACTCGCCCTCTTCCAAAGTTCGTAGCACATCATTATCTTTATGCCGCATAAAATAATCATCCCCACTCATCACTCCCCCCATCCTCATTTTAGGGTAATAATTTGTTAAATCATCATATACATATTTATATTCGTGATTGCCGTCGATAAAGCAAAAATCTAATTCCTCATCTTGTATCAAGAGATGGGCTTCGGAACTAAATTTTCTTATTACTTCCATCCGTGGATCGTTACCAAACTGATTAAGAAAATCTCTATAAACTTGATCGCCGCCTTTTTGCTTCAAGGTTTCATTGAACCCATCTCCTTCATAATCTTCATAGGATATAAAAGGATCGATAGCATAATATTTTTCAATGTGAGAAAAGTTAGAAAGCAAAGTTTGGGTGCTTTCACCGTATCTCACCCCAATCTCTGCTACTCTTATATTCTTGTGCGTGGGCACAAGAGATAGTATATCTGTTACACTTGATGCCATTATAATAACCTCCATAATTTATAATCATCATTTCCGCCCTGGTATAAGTCGTACCAAAACTTATCCCCCTCACTAGCCCTATATTCCACCCACTCTTTCGAATGAATTATTTTCTTGGGCACCCCAATAAATCCAGCACAAATGCTATATGTAGAAGGACTCGAAATAATGTGGTCGCATTCACTCATCGTGGCGAAATCCTGGACGTAGTTATTTCTGTCGTTGGTATTTTCCCCCAACGCAAATGAAATCCCCTTCTTTTCTAAATAATCCTTCGCCTCCACATAACTTTCCAGCGTGATGTCATCGGTGAACAAAATAAAACTAGACACCTCATTCCTCACCTCTTCTATGCTATCACAATAATATTGAGTCTTTAAAATAGATCTAGGATTCCAAGTGTGAAAATCGGTGCCTCTAAAGTGGATAGCACACGTATTCGCAGGAACTTCAGGCACTCCTTTTAACTTAAAGACCTCCCTAGTGGAGATTCCACTATCGTCATAAAATCTTTCGCCTAAGCAAAATCCTAAGTTTTCATAACCGCTATTGTGGGGAAAATCTCCTAACATATTCCCCTCAAACAGTCGATGGCCAGCCCAAGGAACGCAAAAGAAATTACACCCTCTCCTATGAGACTCTTGTCTTAAATTGTAATAATATAACATCCTATTTCCGAAACCACACGGAGGCATTCCTACAATTCCAATCATCTTACTTGTCCCCTCGCCGAGTTAAGGGATTCCACCCCTTCTTGCACCAATATCTTATAATATCGCTCCTCAACTTCTCGTGATCATGTCGCTTCCAACTAGCATGCTCGTCTCTTCCCAATTGAGACTCTAGATCGCCCCACACCGACTTATCTTGAGCGGGCATCTTAGGGACAAAACACCTGATTTGATTATATATTTGGCATGCCGCAGCGAAATGGATATCTTCGCCATTATCCCAACTGAGGGGGCGATCTATCCATAAATTCTTACACCACTCGGTTTTAAAAAACCAGCAATGTCCCACAAAATCTACTTCTAACTCTTCTTCTACAGATGCGCCGTCGCCGAAACCATAAGTAGTGGCGGCAGTCAATTCCTCAAAATCCGGTTTTAAAGTGCGCCCGTTGGCTCCCACAATACAATTATTTCTCTTCGAAGTCTCTAAGCAATTTTCTAACCATCGCGGGCCGGGCATTGTGTCGTCATCAAAGATAGCAGTATATTCAGTATCTACGAGCAGCGGAAGCACAAAACGACCGTGGAATTTGAAATTAATATCTTGAGATTGGATGAGAGATATGTTGTATTTCTTCTTGACATCGAGTGGAATATCGACGATCAAATGAGACTCATTCTGATATACCAATATCTGCGAGGGGGTCTTGGTTTGATTGAGAATATAATTCAATTGCTTCTGAAGATTGTTGCGCTTCCACACGGTTAAAATAACAGTCACCTCGTTGGGCATATACTGACTCATATTATTGGATCCTCCCCATTACCAGTCCATTCATTTTGTCGCTCCACTTCTCGAAGCGGCAATTTTCCATATACCACTCTCTAGCATTTTTAGAGAGAGAGTATCTATTCTCCCACGCATATTTCATCTTCTCTAGCACATACTCCATATCTCCATTCCTCTTCCAGTCAATCTTAACAAAACATTCCTCCGGAACATCTTTATAAAATAATCCCACATTAGATGCCACTATTGGAAGTCCACATAGCATTGCGTCTAATGTTGCATAGGGCCCAGCTTCTGAGAGGGACAATTGAAGAAACATATCTGCACTCAAATACGCCTCCTGTTTTCTTTGTATAAATTCCTCAATATTTCCTTGAGGAAGGACCCGCAAATTCTTAAATGTAAATGGATTATTAGAAATATTCGATATCTCTTCTATTATTTTTTTACCTTTATTTTCAGTCGGCCAATTGCCCAAAACAATAGGAGTGGAATTAAAGTTTTCTTTTTTCTTTTTCTCGTCCATCTCGCTCGAATGCATTATATCAATTCTTTTAAACTTTTTATATTCGGATCCATAATATTTAGTAAATTCGTCCGAACAAAACTTGGAGACACTTACGACGGTGGTGGTTTCAGGATCTCGATAATACATCATTTTATTTTGTCCCGAGCAGCACAGATCTCTCCAATAGGGATCCCACGTAGGCTCTCTCTCCGCGTGTGTCATCGCGACTCCGTGATGCACCAATATTGTAGTGTATTGGTTAGGAATATCGCAAGATAAATGGTTATCAGTTATAACGATGGGGTTGGGCGTCTCTTCTAGGAAGGACAGCATCTGTTGTCTTGCGTTCGGCCCTTGAAAAAATGCACGATGGGGGAAAACTTTAGAAACTTGATAATCATAGCAAGCTACGCCACCAAAATTACCATCATAATATGATCCGCAACAATAATGAACTATGGGAACAAGATCGATATCCGTATATCTGGTGCGGAAATGATTATAAATTTTCAAACAATTCTGTCGCCGGCGCTTTTCTTCTGGTATGCTAATGTTTTTAATAATGTCTGGAACATTCGCCACTTCTGATTCTTTCACGCGAATAATAGCGTCCTCCCACAATTCATGAGGGGGCAACTCTAGAGTATCGGCCAATAAAATAGGTATAGAACCCGCGCCTAAACTCTCCCACAATCTTATAGAATTAGGTCCTGTTCCAGACGGACATAGGGAGTATCTCGAATTTAGCAAAACATCATTATACCTTTGAGTTTTTTGATTGTGAGTGGAAGTTAAATTCAAATCCTGCTCAAAATTTTGACGGGGGGTATACACTAAAGAATTAAAATGCCAATCTCCCGTGTTCTCAATGTAAGCATCAGGGGCAGTGAGGTGCTCAAATATTCCCTCCCTAATATCCGTGAGATATCCCGGCTGTAATCCTCCCATAAAACTATAGGAGTATTTTCTCGTCGCGGTGATGAAATCTTTATCGATAAATATTTCATTACGACTCTCGTCTTCAATGTTTACTGCATAGAGGGGGCACGGATGTAACTTGATCTGCCCCATCACATCTTCTCCCTTGCACTTGTGAGGTGTATAGACTTTTTTAATATTTAAAAAATCAAACAATTCCCTTAATTCACGAAAGCGAATATGCTGGCAGCATGTATAGTATTCCACATCCCTACTAAGAAATGGGGACAAAATTTGAGCTACCTGATTTATATCAACATTCTTGTCCAATATAGTGGCCCAGGGAAAACCCAAATAATTTCCAAAACACTTATGTTGTAGATAAAATTGTTTTTCGGTGCATGCAGGATATTGCCAAAAAAGTTTATAATGATCTATGAGGTGTTGCCAATTAACAAACATATTCTTATATCTGATCCTTGTATTTAAGAAATATTTCTTTTTCCTCTTTCTGTTTCCAAGAAAAATTATCCGAATTAGTAGAAATCCCTGTGGGATTAAAATAATATAATCCGAGAACATCATTAATTTTCTTAAATTGAGATCCTCCAAAAGCACTTCTTAGAAAGAATTCCCAATCGCCAGCAGACTTATATTTACTTTCAAACATTCCGTGTTTTTCGTGAAGAGTCTTTCTCCACATAGGATTATTGTGAGGTTGATTGCCGCGCAACATTGCTTCTTTAGAAAACTGTTCAAAATTATACTTCTTTCCTTCCGAAGAATTCTTCTCAAATGTTTCATTTGGACGATGCGTAATCAAAGAATCGGCATATACCAACTCCACGTCCGGATTCAAAACTAATTCGCGGGCATGTCTTTCTAGCGAATTAATCGCCTTGCGATCATCTAAATTAGCGTTTGTGATAAACTCGCCAGTCGACTTCTCAACCGCATAATTCCAAGTACCATAAATTCCAGGATCTTCGTCTAATTTAAAATGTTTAATATTTTCGGGAAACTTCTTAATATATTTCTTGATTACTTTATCTTCGTTACCAGGAGAGTTAGCATCGACAAGTACCAATTCGCACTTGCTCTCAAAAATTGTCTGTCTCGTAATATCTTCTAAAAATGGTTCGATGAAGTCGTCTCCATCATATACTGAAGTAATAATGGAAATTTTAGGAATGTCGTCAATATTAAATTCTACGATTTCTTCGCCTGAAATAAGACTGGCAATTTTCTTGTAAGAATTTTCTTTCGTAAAAGTACTCTTTATATATTTAGCTAACTTTTTTGCCTCTGACTTGCGGGTGCCGTAATTTTTATGCGCTTCTCTCATGGCATTCTTAAAAGAAGACTCTTTAGGATAGCACCATTGACTATCCTTCTGCAAAACACCGTCCCAGACAGCGTGTGCTTGGATAGGAGCGATATTATAATCTACCTTGGCAAAGTGTGCCTTCAATTTCACTTTGCCCTTCTTGTCCTTCTTAGGAGCGTAGAGAAAATCTACATGGCCACTCCAACTAGGAGCAATTACAGGAAGTTCGTTGTAGACTGCCTCAAATAAAGGCAATCCAAATCCTTCTCCGTGAGTAGTAGATACAATTGCCTTTACTTTAGGATGAGTATAAAGACCGCCCATCTCTTCCTCTGTCATGTTTCCATGAACCAAGCATACCTTACATTTCCTGTCGGGATAGGCACTTAAAAGATGAGATATCCTTCGACTGCACTCAACCCTATCTTTCACATTATTTTTCTTGGTATTTGCCTTGATTACCAACCCGACTTCTTCGTCTCTAAATTCTTCCACAAACCATTTTACCGTACTATCCAAGTTCTTTCGAGGTCCCCATTGAGCAACCGTCAAAAAATTAAAATCACAGTCTAGGTCTAAATCAATTTCTTCCGGGACTGTATCTTTGACGGGATATGGAACTACCTCGATGGGCGTTTTATTTTTAAATTCTATCTCTTCGCCAGTTTGTTCATTTTTCAACTTATAAACTGTTGTATCAAAGGCGTGCCGAGCGTGAGTAGACGGAACAATGATCTTATCTACCTCGCGGCATTTATCAACCCACTGAGGGGATATACGCGTTGTTTCAATTCCTGCCGTAACACCGATATTCACCGGAGCGACCTTGTTCCACTCATTGGGAATAGTTACCTGGATGGAGACATCAAATTGCCCCTTATTAGATTTAAAGTTGTGGGTTTTTAACCCTGTCTCCTCTAACCAGCGGCGCTCCTCGCTATCATCGATTAAATATCCGGTTCCACCCCAATTAATGTTCTCAAAAAAAATATCAAAATATTCTTCATGAGCACGAAGAGATCTCAAAATAAACCTAGCATGCTCTCCATATCCGCTTGAAGTAAGGGCAGGTCCTCGGACTAAAACTTTCTTTTTCATATTTCCTCTACTCCTCTAGAATGAGATGGATTCCCATCTCTTATACTTCTTACGACCTTGCCACGAACCTTGCTCGCGATAAATCTTAGAAAACAGTTCATCCCATTGTTTCAGGGTTTTTTCAAAATTATAATTTTCAATTATATGCTGACGGCCTTGGCGCCCCATTTCGGCGCGCTCTTCAGGACTGGATTTATAAAGTTTTCGCAATCCTTGCAAAAATCCTTCTCGCGAAATTCTGTCTTCATAAATGAACGGCACGCCCTGTGATCCTATAATTGCCTTGGAAGCGGGTTCAATACCAGCACCAAACCATTTTTCGCCATCTGTCACCTGCTGTTGCAGTCCACCCGTCATTGTTACAAGAATGGGCGTTTCACATGAAAGAGATTCAAAAGTAGAAAGTCCAAAACCTTCAGCATCAGAAATTCCGCAAGTTATATCCGCCATATTATACATCATGCACAATTCTTGAGGAGGAGTCTTTGCTAAAGAAAATAAGACCTCGCCATTGGTCAATCCCAATTCTTGAATAATTGCTTCTAAATCCTGACCATGCGGATCTTTTGGATCGGTATGCATCAGAAGGCATGCCTTATCGTGGCCCACCTCGTCCAAGAAATCTTTAAACCAAAAAATGAGACTGCCTGACATTTTACGCCTCGCATTTCTACTGTTCCAAAAAATTAAAAACTTATCCCCGATATTTGATTTTTTACGAAAATCCGCTACTACATTTCCTGGTAATTTTTTAAATAAATCTGGTTGGATAATGTGGGGAATGTAGTGACATTCCACATCTGGTGCAACCGTCCTGACAATATCGTCAGTAACTTTAGAAATAGTACAGATAACATCCGTGCTCTCATAACTGGACTTATTAAACGTGGGATAAGGTAGGTTGTCCCACACATGATAATAAACCATAGGGACATGTGACCTAATCTCATCTTCCATATCCCAAAGCCATCCAAAAAATCTAGGATCCGTCATAAACCACAGGATATCAGGTTTTTGATCACGCAACATCCCCCTAATTATATCTGGATTTCCATAACCATCAACAGGAAAGATAATCCAATCATCCTCCCACTCTTTAGTCTTTTGAGGTTGGTAATTGTCGTGCTTTACAGCACCCGCGATTGAAACTATAGAATACTTTCCTGTTTTCAGCAAATGCTCTAAAATATACTTCGTCTGAGTTCCCACTCCCGATGGTGACAGGGGATGATCACTAATAGTTAAAATTTTTATTTTTTTGTCACTCACGCTAACCCTCACATAATGTCTTCCACGCCGCGCAATTGCGGCATGATGTCTTCTTCTTTATAAAATTTCCATGATCAATATTGTGCACCGCGCTTTCCAGCAGTCTTAGGGCATTCGAAGTTTTTCGCTCGCCACTAGAGATACGCACGATTTCCACATTATCTTTCTTTGCTACACGCTTTAACAGTATAAAGTATGTTTCAATATCTTTTAAATCAATTTGATGTTTTTTTGCTAAAAAATGCTTATAATAAGTCAACTGATACGTAACCATGGGATCAGATCTCTTTCTCTGATCCCATCCCCACGAACATGTCTTCCAATCAATAACATGATACTTCCCATCAGATGTTTGAATAGTTAAATCTACAATACCTCGGAAGTCATAATCCGCTAATTTATACTCATCAATTAAAATGTCTATCTGTTCTTCCGTTGATATATATCTAAAATCTTTTCCAAAATGTTCTTCTAAAACATCTAACACTTGTTCTATGATGGGTGGTGCATGCTGTTTAAATTCTAATACGTCTTTAGAAGAAGGATATTCAGGTAAAATATTTAATTCTTTATGAAATGCCCTATCAAACATTCGTTTCGATTCATTAATCAAAAACTCTTTGCCTTTCTTCTTTCGATCAAGAATCATATGCTCCATCACATAATGCATTGCAGTACCAAATGCAGTGTGAATGTTGCCTTTAAATTTATATAATTTATCTATTCTCGTTATTTTGTAATAATTAGGACAAAATTCCCAATCTTTTATTCCACTAAATGATACATACTCAACTAGTTGTTTGGTTTCCTGTTTTAGAGACACGCTTAACTCGCTTTCTTTTCTTAGGTTGCTCTTCTATTATAACAGGTTCCTCTACTGGTGTCAAGTCTTTTATTACTTTTTCTACATTTATTCCAGATTTCAAAGGTTTTTCTTGGGGGATTGCATAAATAAAAGTTCCACTAATGGGATCTCCGCGATAATTGCATATGCCGCCCGATTGAAGACATGCGCCAAATTCAATGCCCTCCCTAGTAAGATAATTCCTTACATCTCTCCCTCTCACCACCTCGCGGCATCCTTCGGCATCTGCGGCGCGCTCTGGTAGTCCCGGGAGGGATACCTCTACAATGATCTTTCCTTCCTCTTTTCTAATATTATAAGTTGCCATATTCACTCTCCTCTTCTAATCTGATTAATTCTTTAATTTTTTTGTACACTTGTGGCGAGAGGTTTTTTACCTCTTCGTGCTCTCCCATAAAGTACTTCTCGAAAGCATTCGCAAAGTATTCTCTTAAACTTGTAGCACCGTAAGGAGATGCAAACATATTAGTAGTTAATGATGTCAAGAGCGGATATCCAACTATCCTATAAAGATAATCATCAAATTCTTTAGAATATTCAGTATTTAAAAAATAATCACGTGGAAAAAATGGCGCCTCCTCTTTTCCAAGTGCTGCGAATAATTGTATTCTCTTAATGAGAAATTCTCTCTCTATCTGCCCATCACCATAAATATCTATGGCATACGTTTCTTCTATAGAATGTGCAATTTCATGTATAATATCGTCTACTAAATCTTCCTCACTAAACACACTTTGAGGTCTTATATAGATCGCTCCGTCTTCATACATTGCATCCATGGAGCGATCCTTTAGCGAGTCAAAATCCCCTATATAGATCGATTCAATATTAGATAGAAAGAAAGAGGGCACCTTCTTTTCTATGGTATTTAAGATTTCATCAATATCAACATTATCGGGAAGTTTTCCTGAATTATAAATATTAATGCGACCTAACCAGAGAAAATGTTGCAACTTGCTTTGTTTATTAAGCTGTTTTAGATGCTCTTTCATCACTTTTTTTTGCTTTCTTTTTTGCTTTCTTTTTAGGTTTCTTCGATTGTTCCTGTTGAAGGGCTAGGGCAGATTCTTTCTCTTTCTCGACATTATCAACATCGGTTAGCGCTTGCTCATACCCTCTCAACCAATTTTCCCTAGCGACGACCAAAAGAAATTCTGGAAATTCAGATGCCAATGTCTGCACGATCATCTCCACTGTTACTTGCCCATCTGCTGGGGTGAGAACCTGTCCCACATAATTTACGAGCATTCCTTTTAAAGGACCTTCCGATGCTTTGACTTCTTGTTGTGCCTCGTCTGTCCACTCTTTTGTTGCTTCTTTTGTTTGTTCTGCTTCTGTCATTTTTTTTCTCCTATAAAATCTTTGACGCTAATGTCGCTACTGCTGATCGTTCTCCTCTCAACAATGTAACGTGGCCCGCCAAACTATGACTTTTAAATTTTTCTACTGCGTATGTTAACCCATTAGATGTTTCGTCGATATAAGCATTATCAATTTGCTCAATATCTCCTGTTAAAATTATTTTCGTTCCTTCTCCAACTCTTGTAATTATAGTCTTTAACTCGTGAGAAGTCAAATTTTGTGCTTCATCAATAATAATAAACGCATTTGAGATTGATCGCCCTCTTATATAGGTCAATGCTTCAATCTGTATTTTACCACTGTCTACTTGCATTTTTAAATTTTCTTTATCGTTTTGCATCAAAAATTCTAAATTATCTTTTACCGGTGCTAACCATGGTGCCATTTTCTCTTCTAAAGATCCCGGGAGATATCCCAAATCTCTGCCCATGGGTTGGATGGGGCGAGAAACTATCATACGAGTATAGATGTTTTTTTCTAAAACTTGCTCTAACCCTGCCGCAACCGCTAATAGTGTTTTACCGCACCCTGCTTTTCCCACGAGCGTTACAATTGGTATTTGGGGATCCATCAGCAAATCAAGTGCATAATTCTGTTCCTTATTTTTTGGATTGATTCCCCACACTCCCGAATTGCCATTTTTATATTGTTTTATTTTTTTAAGGGGAGCGTCTTTGCGCTCAAATTTAGCAAGTGCTGTAGTTGTCTTGTTCGAATTGGAAATAAGCATTAAAAATTCATTGGGATGAATAGTTCTCTTTTCCTGCCCTTGTAAAATCAATTCTTCTCCAAGATAAAATAAATCAATGTCTTGCTGATCTACTAGAACCTCTTTACATCCAGTATAGAGTTCGGTTCTTTTTTCTACTATTCTTTCTGGACTGTAATCTTGTGTTTTAATCCCTAGAGCATCGCAAATAACACGCATGTTAATATCGCGAGATGCTACCAC
>Ga0080013_1001188_pt1 | contig 35398 bp, 39 predicted proteins | sample ETNvirenome_6_85_FD_69236 | JGI IMG/M metagenome (GOLD analysis project Ga0080013, IMG submission 69236) | Marine viral communities from the Pacific Ocean - ETNP_6_85 (SPADES assembly) (version 2) | ecosystem: Environmental > Aquatic > Marine > Oceanic | place: Pacific Ocean | collected 2013-06-19
GAGTGGGGTTGCAGGGGCTTGCCCCCCACGCACACCAACGCACACCAACAGTCGCGCAGTGCCCTTTGTAAGTGGCTGCTAACATACACCCACAGTGAGATGGCTCGCTCATACACGTACGATAGGGACGGCTTGCATTCGCATACGTATGCCTACGATTGACAGCCGTTCCGCTCATACGTGTGAGGCGTACGTCTGTGATTCGTGTACGCACGATTGACACGGTTTACGCGGGCAGTTTACGCGACGCAGTGTCACGGTCTATAGGGACGGCTACTGCGGTTTACATGGCGCAGTCCATCGGTCTATAGAGCGGGGTAGGGGAGTTTACTTAGGCGGAGGAATGGAGTTTACGCGGGAGTTTACGGTCCTTTAACCACACACGGCGCTCCAGCAAAAAAAATTTTACAAAAGTTTTAGTGACACCAAAAACCATCGGTAGGTATTTGTCTGTAGCCTTCTTCGGTTTACGCATGAGCGCCATCAATGACGCATGGACCGTCCTCAAAAATTACCGAGGACCAGAAGATAGTCCACGGATGGCTAGTATGACGAGTCAAGAGATGGCGGGATACATAGCCGAGATTCAACAACTCAAAGAAGAGAATGCAATGTTACGAGCGCAGTTAGAAAGTTTACAACAGCAATGAATTTCTTGGTGACACCAAAACCATCGGTATGCTTTTCGTGCATGGCCCCTTGGGTTTACGCATGGAGCCCTTTGAGCACGCTTGGACTTGCTTGAAGGCTGACGATTTTAACTTGTGGCCTCCAGAGGAAAATGACACGACACCTATCAAAGCCACAGGTGGCCCTACTGGTCACAATGTGATAGACATGGATGATATGGGTAGTGCTACATCTCATGTTAATTTACCCAACATATCACAATATGGCAATGAGGAAGACATAGCCCGCAGGGTCATTGGGCAGGATATTCACGAAGACTCGCACAAGGCATTGGCGCAGATAGGTGAGTTCTATGATAACCCGCGATTGGATGAGTGGTTCCCTCATATAGCAGAAGCGGAATACCAAACGAGAGACACACAATTCCCTGCGGATTTAGGGATGTTAGCACGATTAATGATGAGACATCATCCACAAGTCAAAAGGGGGACTTATGAACATGAATCCCTTTGAGCAAGCATGGGCTTTGCTGAAGATGCCCATTGTCCCCGGTTCGTTGCAGCACACAGGGACTGATGATGGGATTGATGAATACGAAGCCCAATTTGAACACCCTGTTACAGGTGAGATATATCCTATGCGCGGAGATGTGCATGACCGTGAGGCGAACACATTCATTTTCAACCCCGGTACAGAACCCGGACACGAAAACATGAGGCAGTGGACAGGTTCTACTCATGGGCCGATTGGCGACTCCAACTTTTCACCAAGAACAGATGAAGCCGAAGATGCAAAGACATGGGAAGGAAGGCCATACATCGCAGAGCGCGACTTTGCCTATAGGGACTCTGAAGGGAATATGCCGAACTTAGATGGAGATGAAGCCCCGCCTGTAGGGATGGGTTCAGCATTGTATGATTTGGCTGCACGGATGGCTCACGAAAGGGCAGGCGCGAAGATTGTGCCGTCACCCAATCGTAGCACGCCTGCGATGAACATGTGGGCCAAGCACGAAGATAAGGGACATTGGCCTGTCAGGGATGATTTGTGATGAGTCCCTTTGACCACGCTTGGACTTTGCTTAAGGGTCGTCAAGTTTTAATCAATGATGAAATTGGCTTTATGCCTGTTTCTCAGCAGACCCTCTATGGACAAGGTCTGCAAGAACGTGCTAATGATTTGAGTAGAGAACCTAAACGAAGATATGACATGTATAGCAAACCCAAAACAAATACTGGTTTAGATTATCATGTAACAGTACCGAAGGAAGATTTGCAAGAAGGTGCTCATAGACGGTACGCTCTTAGACGAGGAGATACAAATGAGATAGTAGGTAGTTTTCCCATGATGCCTCTTTACGAAGGCACTGGTGCAAATTATAGATTAAGTGGTGGGTTTAGGCCACAGTTTGCTCAGATAGACCCAGAGCACCGTGGTCAAGGTCTTTACGCCAGAGCAATGATGAGTATGTTAAGTGGAGGAGAGGCAGGCGTACCTGCAATTCAATCGAATGCCAGAAATGAGATGTCTGAAAATGCTCATCGTAAATTAATGGAGATGTATGCCCCTCATCCTTATTCTAATATGGAAAGTATGAGTGGATACGAACCTGTAGAAGATGCAGAGCATATACGCTATAACCAGTTATTCAATGATGGTTACGGCTCTCTCAGGTCGAGGGACCCCGGTGGCTTACCATTGCGGGTTATTGATTTGCCTTCTAATCAAACACCACTTCCGGGTGTTCAGTCCACCCTAGATGATTTCTGACCTCCGACAAGTATATGTCATGTGGCCTGCTCAGATTAAGCAATGGCTGCTCCAATCGACCACGCTTGGGCTTTGCTAAAAGCAATACCTGAACAACAAATGTTCGTCAATCCATCACCTCGTTATAATTTAGATGAACCGGAAATGGGCGAAGGCCAGTATTTACCAGAAATTGATGCAAGAGGCGCACATTCTATGGGAACGATGCATCCCGCAATTCGTGGAATGCTACAACGACTTGAAGATAAGCGAATGGCTGAATACGGTCCACCGGGTAAATTCAACCCACCAATGGTCCAAACTGATGAGAGTCAAAATATAAGGGGATTCGGAACTGGCCCCCGACTGAATGAACTATTGGCTATTAGAGAACGTGAAGGTACTCCGTGGGGAAGGGCCGCCGATTCAGATTCTGATAGGTACCTTGAGCACCGAGCATCAGGTAGAAAGCGTTCTATTCTAAATCCAGAAGGAACCACACACCATTTCACGCACCCAACTAGAGAATATAATGAACGCGTGATGAACGAGCATGGATTTAGAGGCGAGGACCCACACGCGGATTCACAATCACTTATGTTACAAGGATAAACTGGTTAACATGCAGCCAATAGACCACGCATGGGCAATTCTCAAGGATATTCCTACACGCTCTCGCGCCGCCGCGGCACCCTACGTACGCCGGATACCCACGTCCCCAAACAAGTTTGCTATAGATTGGCCGCCCGGTCACGCCAGCGGTGGCCGTCTGCAGCCAATGGTGGACGAAGCCCGCGACGCACGCCTTAGGGAATCTCATCCTCATTTTCCATTGAGGCGGCGCGAAGAGTTTAGTGACGAACTTGATGATGCAGGTGTAGGTCTTCAGCACCATGCTGCGAATGTGGCTCGGAAACTTGCGGATGAAAAGGGGTTGATTGACACTGCTAATACTGAATCAAATGACGATTTCTGGGATGCTATGCTCGACCGATATTCTGATTACAATGCGGAACCTTACATTCAGCGCATACAGTCCATTGGCCCCAGACTCGGTCGTAGTGAAAGAGAGTTGGAGGAACTTGGCTATTTAACCTCCCCAACTATTCCCGCAAGAACATTACCTCCACGAGAAGGTAGCGATATGTACAATCTTGAAAATCAACAGTGATTAACATGCAGCCCTTTGGGCAGGCTTAGACTTTAGTAATACAACCATCTCCATCCAATGGCCATAAGCCATAGTGGAAATAGGAGAACTACGATTCCTAACCAAAGTGTCAGCAAGCCAAGTGTTACGATGAGGCTACCCCAGCCTGCAACGGTCTTGAGATTGATGCGCTCTTCTTTGCCCATAAGTTGCCGCAGGCAGCATCAGGGCTTCAATTCTTTGGCCGCTACGCTTATCACCTAAGTCGCTCTCGGAGTTTCATGCTCGCGCCGATAGATGCCGCTTGGATGTTTCTCAAGGCTCAGCCTACTGAGCGTGAGCAACGTGATATGAATGAGAATGAAATACTCATGGACCCGAACCACCCCAGACACTTTGAGGTGTTGTCACAGGCGACGGATTCCCGTTTCCCTTACAACCGTGGAGAGGAAGAGGAAGAGGACCCAATGGATACCCAAACTCCTCCAACAATGACATCTACTGAAAAGCCTCCGATTGACCAAGCCATGGCAAGCCTCAAAGACCCATCATGGGAAGAAGGCCCTACACTAGGTGAAATAGCCGATATGGACGACCCCGAAGAAAAAGAACATCACATGCGTGAAGCAGGTCGTCGCTCGGCTGCGCCAAGTGACCCGTCACAGCGAACTCTACATGATTACTGAAGTTGATTTCTATGCAGCCCATTGACATTGCTTGGCAACTTCTTAGAAAAGCAGCCGGTATCGAAGGCCCAGTGGACCCACGGCGTCCGGGTATGTCACCGGGTATGAATCCTCAAACCGGACACATACAACAACAGGACAGTTTACCTCCAGAGGCGTATGAACAAGTAGACCAAGCACTTGCTGAGGAGGCAAGATTGCGAGAAGAAGGCATGACCTCTGAAGGTGCACATACTCCTAGTACTCCTCCTCTACCCCCCGCCTACCAGCGAAGTATGCGCCGAGCATCTCCAACCCCCGAGGAACTTGGCGGAGATGACGTGAGTGGGCTCCCCCCTCATTTGCAACGCGCTTACGCGCAGTATGCAAACCAACGAAGTACCCGTGGACCATCACAAGGTACATCTGCCCAAAACCCAGATGATGTGCTTCGTTCAATGAGTCCAATTGAGTTGGCCATGGACGCACTTCAAAAAAAAACTCCCCGGTCCTATAGAGGAGAACCCGGATACGAGCGGTTTGCTGAACACGCAATAACTCATGGTGCTGATGATGCTGATGACCAAAACCCGGCTAGACGTGATTACCCTTATGATGATAAAGAATATCAAGAATTTATAGACAGTATGGACGAATATACTGACGAGGAATACCAAGATTATGGTATCAGACCATCTGAGATTCCAATAGAAGACCTTGCACGTCAGCATCAACTAGATGTTGGTCGCCAAGAAGCCATGCGTGAAGGTGTAGATATACAGCAGACCCGAACTCCACCTGCTGATGTTCGATTCAGAAGACCAGAAGAAGTACCAACAAAGGATAGTTGGGCTATTGGTGGACGAGACCTGAATGAAACTCCTCGTAATCCATTCAAAATGGGTCCTAGCCTTTGATTAGTGACACCAAAGTTCTAAATGTGAGGCGTTTGTCCCACATTTCATGATGTCTATCATTGAGTTGAACATTTGTGAACAGTGTGGCCTGATTGAAATCGGTCATCCGTACTGCACAAAATGTGGCGGTCGTTGCTGCTAATAGTGCAAATTGACCAACAAGTTTAATTTCTACACCGACTTCGCTCTATGTGATGTTCGGTTACCTAGTCCTCACCGCCTTTGGTGGTCTTGCTTCAATTTGGGGCTGGGCTGTATACACAGTTAGTCGAATTAATTTTGATATTGAACTAGATTTTTCGGTTGAAGACTTTGTAGATGAAATGTATTCAGGTCACCGCTATGGGCGGGATGACTGATGCTTCGTCTTTTCATGCGAATAATGGGCTATGTCTATTGTTTTCTTGAAAAATTTGTCAAATATCCTAACGACCATACCATTCTTGGACTTCCTATCGATGAAGACTTACAGGCGATGAATCGCCGTGAGATTTGTCAGTATATTGAAAGCAACACTCCTGCGCAAGGCTCCTTTTGGAATCTAGATTCTACTACGAAGATGCGCTTTGGTGCACAATTACTTCGTGAGTTGAATAAAGATGATTGAAGTTTTAGTTACGCTTTGGGTTAGTGGCTTTTTCCTTGGCCTTTTTGCAAAGGATATACTAGATTTATTTGAAGATGAGCCAGCGGTTGTCTGGAGTTGTCCTCCTATAGAGCGTCCTCCACCAGAGGCATTTGAAAGGAGGGATAAACTTTGAGAAAAATTACCATTTATGAAGTAGGACCTAGAGATGGTCTACAAAGCCTTGACCATATTATTCCTGTTGACAAAAAGATACAATTGATTGAGTCGTTACAGAAGGCTGGACTTCAGAATATAGAAGTCACAGCCTTTTCACATCCTAAGCGTTTGCCTCAGATGGCTGATGCTGAAGAGGTATTCCAAGGACAAGGTTCTGTATTGGTTATGAATCAGAAAGGAATGGACAGGGCTCTGGCTGCAGGTGCTACGCATTTCAATATTGTTTATTCTCCATCAGAGGAGTTCAATGAAAGAAATCTTGGTTGTGATTTGAATACAGCCATCGCTCGTTATATGAAAATGTTAGAGGGTATTTCAAAAGATAATGTGCGCGTATACATTAGTTGCTTCTTTGGCTGCCCATATGAGGGCGAAATGCACAGAACTAAGTTGGCTCGCGCTATAGCCACAGCGAAATTGTTTGCTTCAACTGTTGTTTTATGCGATACAGTAGGGGTTGCGACGATTCCTGATATTAGAGCGGCTGCTATGATGGCACATCAGCATCGAATCAAGCCTGCATTACATTTACATCATCGAGCCGATAGACTTCCTCACACTTTAGGTTTGGTCAGAATTGCTATTGAGAATGGTATTACTGAGTTTGATTCCAGCATTGGTGGTTTAGGTGGCTGCCCATTCATTGATGGTAGTCCGGGTAACTTACCGACAGAAAGTTTAGTGGCTTGGTCAAAGGCTCACAATATCGATTGTGGTGTTGAATGGAATGCCTTGTCTGATGCACTAGATTTGGCTACAAAGTTTGGACAAGGCTTTTCACTTTGGTCTTCCTCGCAAGGACATGCCCTTTCGGTCTGAGCGTTCGCTAGGCGAACCAATGGACCTCTCTTGGCGGTTGCTTAAAGCATCACCTAACTTAGAAGAACAATTCATGAGAATCTTACAAGAAAGTGAAGATTTGAGGAGGCAAGGTAAGAGTGGTTTGGATTATTGGAAACCGTTAAAGGAATCAATAAAGGAAGAATATGGTGACGAACCAATCCCCGGTGCTTCTTGGAAACAACCTTTCGGTTTAGAAGGATTTGACCCTGAAGATGAATCACAAGACTTTGAATGGCCTGAAGGATATCAAGTTGGTGAAAGAGGGCCTGCAACACCAAGTCATTTTTCTAATCAATTACGAAGAATACCTATGCAAAATGAACCTACGGCTAGAAAGATATTACAGATGGCGTTAAACGCAGGTCAAGGAAGAGCAGAAGGTGGAGAGCAATATTCCTTATCTGATTTTGTAGACTTCGGTGATATCCAAACAAGCGAACCGATGGACCTCGCTTGGCGGCTGCTGAAGCAATATCGACAAACAAGATTAGGAGAGTGGGATGAGGATTTTCCTTCTCGACTTGGACCAGTGACTGAATATCATGGTACCACTAACGTCCCTTCAGTTGGTAGGCAAGGGCTTCGGGGTAAAGTTATGAGACCAGACCGTGCTGTTCAGCCACCAGAAGAAATGAGAGATAAACCAGTAGTCTATACTACCAGTGATAGAGATGCTGCACAGGCATGGGCAGAACAGCGTGGTAAAACTCTTGGTATTGACCCAAGTCAAACTGGAGTATACGGAGTACGCGGTGAAGGATTAGAGTCAATAGAGCAAGCGGACCCTAGAAGTGGATTTTCAGGTACAACTCGCGTTCATCCCGGTGACATTCCACCTGAAAACTTAGTCCGAATCTAAGTGACACCAAAGTTAATGTATGATTTTCTTTTCGTAGAGGTATGGCCTTAGAGGTTATACTAGGATTAATGGTCTGTTTGATTGGCTTTGGACTGCTGTATTTATGGAATCGATTTAATGAAATAAATCAACAAGTTGAAGACCTAATGTCAGTTGTACGGGTTATCAGGCATCACCTAATGCAGAGGATGCATGATGAAGAGGAGAGATGAATATGCAAGGTCGCAAGAAGAGCATTGCCTGTGAGAAATGTGAGCACCATCCCACACGTAGAGTATATCTAAAGTGCAATGGTATCTTCAAAGGGTTGGCTTGGCTATGTTCTGTATGCGACCACTTCAGCATGGACGAAGACGGGGCTAAGTTCTTTAAGTAGAGATATTTCGGCGACGTTGGTTCTCCTCACTTTCTTCGTTATTACTTCGTCTTTCACACCCCCTTCCCAACGGGGAGAACCACTTAATTTGACAGAAAGGCTTTTGTTGTGATATTACTTGGAATGGGCATGGTCAGCCCAATTGATGCAGCATGGGCTTTATTAAAGGGTAATCCAAATTGGCAAATGTTCACGGATTCTTCACCGGATTACACACAGAGTTGGAGATTCGCTAATGAATTACCCAAATACCGACGACTAGGCACGGTCCATCCAGCCATAGCAGCAATGCTCGCAAGACAACATAGTGAGGGAGAGCGTGATGAAACGTATAGTTACGGCAGTCGCTGGGGCGAACCTATCAAACAAGGTGCGGATTGGATATCTAATTTACCGGAAGGGTTTAACACCAGCATACATGAACAAAAATTGAGTAACCCCACTCCACGCGGAGTCTGGCAAGACCCTGCACAAAGAGAGTTTGAAACTACGCGAACTAATCCTGATGGAACTCCACATTTGATGGGGAGTGCAATCGGCGCGGGTTCTAGTTTACGGGGTTTAGAACTGCCCGATGGAACATTAATACACGGTCCTTTGCCCACACAAAATTTTGAGCAGGGTCGACTACCATTAAGGGTTGGAAGTATGGAACATCATGATGATGCATCTGCGGCTCCTTTATCAGTAGGACCAACCATTGCATCTTTTGAAAGTGCTGAAGATTTGAACCCCCTCGCAAATGAACAATTTGGATTGGGATTAGATGCTGGTCGGCGCAGGGCTGAATCAAGAACGCCTGAATACTCACGCCAAGAAGCACTAGATGAATTAGACACATCCCTTATGGAGCGTCGCGGGATTAATCCATTCCAAGGTACTACGCCTGAATCCGAATGGACACACCCTGAACTGTTACTTGGTGATACATATGAATCCAATTGATGCAGCATGGGCTGTACTCAAACATGCGACCTCTCCTGAAGCATTGGCACACAAAGTTGCCTACGATAAGAAGTACGAATCTAGTCCTGAACGTGTCAAGTATCGTGAAAGTTTGAATCAAGAACGACGTAAGCGTGGTATCATGGGTCATGGCGGTCCTGATATGAGTCATACCAAGGAAGGAACGATTGTTGCAGAAGACCCACATGCAAATCGTGCTCGACACTTTAAGGAACGCGGAACGCTCAAATAAGAGATAAGTAGATTTACCGTCAATCTATAGACCGTTGTATGAGCCAAGGCTGGGCTAATGCTCTATTCTTTGTTTTACAGCAGGCAAAGGAAGATTTGAGTTGCCTTGATGCGGCGATAAATAAGGATGATTCATGGCAAGACATTGCCTTACTAATGGATGCATCTGATAATTTATGCGTCTTGCAATATGCTTATGATGGAAGAGATACTGGGGATGTCCATGTACAAGTTGAGTTCAGGTCCGATTGATGCGGCTTGGGCTTTACTTAAGGCTCCTGAAGGGGGGCTTGACCACGCTATGATGGAGCAAATTTTGTCTAGACTCCCTCCTGAAGAACAAGAAAAGGCACATAAGTTATCTCAGGCATTATCACAACTCCCTCCTGAACACGCGCAGCGTATGAATGAAACGGCACAGCAATTCATTGGTGCACACGATTTGCCTAACATTATGCAGCACCTAGGTCATGATATGCGTAAATCAGTTACGCAGGATATCATACAAGAGGGGCGTATATTCAAACTGATACCGCTTCTTATTGGTGTGGTTTTTGCAATCGATGCAATTAATCGAAGCCAAGGTGCTAAGAGTAGTTTCATAGGTGCAGCCATGCAAGAGGCTGGTCATGCCATAACTGATGGTTTCATTGAAAAGCCAAATTGGGATGAAGTTACAGAGTGGGAAGACGAGGCTAGGTTAATCGACCCGTTTTTTGGTACTGAACTGGCAACCTATGAAGACCCCACTTTAGGCCAAAAGATTGGTGCTGGGTTGTTTGGCACACTATCTGCGGTAAATCCATTCTCAGCATTACGTGCGGGTGGAACTGCGGGTAAGGCTGCTGCTGGTGCTACTACTGCTGCTGGAAAACGTGCGGCTGGTAAAGGTATATCTAGGCTTGGGGCTAGAGGAACTCGTCGTGCGCAAGATAAGGCACTTAGAGAAGGAATGGAGGAGTTGGGAGATACAGGTGCATCTTTCGGAGCAAGGGCTGCTGAAAGAGAAATAGCAGAAGCGGCTGGCCAAAAAGTTGGTACATTGGATAGAATGGGCCGTAACATTGTTGCGAATAATCCAGCACCGGGTGCGACAAGTTTCCTTCCTAAACCACAGCATAGTTTTCTTTCGCGGAATCTTCAGGGTACTAAGTATGGACCTGCTGCAAAGCGGTTTGACCAATTTCAAGATGTAACTCAGGGTGGAAGGTGGGCAGGGGCCAAGGGCTTAGGTATGGCTTCCCGTGCTGTTACACCCGGAGTACAGGCGTTCGGACCTGCTGCCGCAGCATTGATTGGTGGCTTAGGCTTAGGTATGGCTGGTAATTTAGACCATAATGTAAGTACTGCTGGTTATTCTCCACACGATAGTGGAGGATTCGGTATGGCTAACACTGGTCAAGGCGGTGGCGGTTTTGCTACTGATTATCATCAAGGTAATATTCATACAGGTCATAGTGCACGTAGTCCTTTTGATACAATCTATCATGAAGCCCGCACAGGCTCTGGAGATTGGTCTGGACGTGGTGTTGGTGGTAGGTCTGGTTATGCGGTCACAACAGGTGAGAATATGAAAATAGGAGATAGAATGTTAAAAGAACTAACAGAAATGATGTACAAGGCCAAGTGCCCTAAGTGCGGTAAAGTCAACTGTAATTGTAAAGAATACAAGAACAAAGAAGATGACAAGAAAAAGCCAGCACATGGTATGGTTATTGTAATCGGAACCAAGGCTGGTCCCGGTCCATCTACTGATGGCAAGCGCGATAAGTTAGATTCTGAAAAAGATAAGAAAGACGAGTGAGATTCAATACTAATGAATCTCTCGCGTTAGTTGGACCGGAGGGTCACCCTCTCTCTTCTCCGGTCCACCAATTTATTTTTGGTATACTTAAATGGCTTGGCGAACGTCTTATGAACTAATCAATTCTCGCAGTATCGAGAGGGAACCCCGATGATGCCTGTATCCGCACCGATGCCTGACGAACACCAGAATGAAATTAGATTGATGGGACTTATTTTAGTACAAGCCCTTTCTATCGGACTCGCAGTTGGAATATTTGACGCTGAGTTTTGGATTGTACTTGGTACACCAGCGATGAATGGAGTAACATATTCTATGGCTGCCTTTGCAGTACAAGGACTTGCTTATTATATATTCAAAATGTTCTTTCAGCAAGGGATGGATGAAAAGGCCAGAAGTGCTGCAATGGAGCGCGAAAGAAGAATCCGATATCGCAGTATGGAAACTACATTTGACCGACGGCGCCAAGATATGGAAATGCGTATGCAAGAATCCCAACTTGAATCAGAGTTGCAATGGATGGAACACAACCCCGGTAAAACTCCTCCTTGGGTCGAAGCACGTATGTATGGTGGTAGTTCAGGCACAGCGGGCTTCAGTCCACAAATCCCTGCTCATGTATCTGGTAAAAAGGAGCAGCCGCTTAGTCTTGGTTTAGACTTCGGTAATGATGAGGAAGAAGCACCACGCGGTGCAGATGGGAAGTTCAAAAAGAAGGAGTGATTGGCATTGGGCCGTATCTTCAAAACACCCAGCGATGATGCTGTGGAAGATACGCTTCGTATGATGCATGTTGCTAATACAGTAGACGTAGCCTATGAGCGCACAGTAGGCTGGCTTAAGGTAATATTATTTTCTACAGTTACTGCATTTGTCGTTAGTGCCTTTGAATACTATTCAGATTGGAACTTATGGGAAAGTACAGGTAACTGGTTGAAAAATAAGTTATATTCTTGGGCAGACTCGATTTTTAATTGAGGTGTATATTTGACAGTAATGGCTGGCTCTGCCCTTGTTGGCGGTATGGTATTCGCCAAGGAACTTTGGCATTATTGGAAACCTCGACGTGTCGGTGTCTATGGTCCTACGATGGTAGGTAAAACGACCTTAGACCGATATATGACGACGCCGGGTGAAATGGAAGAAATTGGATTGGAAGAACGAACCAAACATTTCAAGGTCCCCGGACTAAATCGCTTTTTACTTCCTCGCCCTACACGTAAGCGTATTAGTTGGAAAGGAGCCCATCGAGTTGTATACAGCGCAGATTTAGGTGGAGAAGAAAGATTCTGGAATCTATGGATTGATGATATGGTAAATCGCCAAGTAGAAGTCGTTGTATTTATGTTTGACCATAGGTCTACGAAAGGCGGAGATAACGCCATTCAAGCAGTTGGTGGTTTCAAATACTTAGTAGATGCACTTTTACATAGGCAATATCGATATCGTAATCTACGTTCTTGGTTCAAAGGACGTAAATATTGTCCCAAGGTTATCATGCTGGTTGCCAATAAGGCTGACCAGTGGTGGGATGACCAAGCAAATACACTGTGGCAACAGCAGCGTTTAGGTGAACATAGCATATTTGACCCATTTAGAGAGGACTTAATTCGCCTTCAGAAAGCAGGTATACCCACCAAAAGGAGTATGATGGCGACTAAAATTGGGTGGAACGTCGAAAATACTATGTTAGATTTGTTATCACTATGAGTAATGTATTTGGTGAAGAGGGTTGTCGCAGGGGTGAGAGGGATGATGAATAATATAGGATTCGGTGGATACGGGCGTATTCCACAAAACGATGCAAACTTAGCCAATATGAGCCAATCGCACCTTATTGCACTTGGTCAACAGGGTAATGCGAGTCATGAGCAATTGCTTGAAATGCAATCTGCTCAGCAGGGAATGAAAAATATGGCCGACAAACAAAATATCGAAGTACCACAAGTTAATTTCTATCCAAGTCGTCATCCAGACCCAAGAAAGGCGCGAAAGCAGGACATTAAGCAGGCTCGCCGCCTCTTAACACCTACAAAAAGAGGGCTTTTGAATCCATTACGCTGGGTCTGGGGCTTAAAATATAGATATAATCGCCAAAGTAATCTCTGTGTAATCGATGGATGTGACTGTGAAGAACTCATTAAACATGATAATCTCTATGCAAAGATTTGTGATGAGGAAGATGGACGTAGTTTATGGGAATTATACTGGAGAAACCCCGTTACAGGCACTCCTGAGCCCTTTGTTGCCCGTGAACAAGTCACAAATGGGCGTAAAATGAAGGGTACTTATTGCCCAGAACACCTACATTTGTACCATTTATTGTGTAAATGGGAGGCTGAAGCCGACAAAGACCATGGAAAAACCAAGGGAGGAATGAAAGAAATGGTCAAAAAAGGGGTTAGTACCATCGCTATACCCATCTCTTTGGTCAAAAAGAAGGATAATACACCTGCTTTATTGCAGAAATATGAGCCGTTTTTCGTAGAATTAGAGAAAGATTCCAAGAAACAGCCCGGAATTAGCCTATTACACTATCAAAACCCAGAGACAGGTATGAATGATGTGACCATGATTGTCTTTGATTTGCGCTTATTTCAGCAAGAAATCCTTACACAGCAGCCTACTTTGGCTGATGCTATTAGTAATCTGGGTATAATACAGAATCCAACCCCTTCGGCAGGAGTTGGTATGAGTCCACAGGCTATGCAACAGGCAATGATGGCCAATGAAGTTATGAATAATGCCGTTTTGGAACAAAGTGTCCAGCCAACACTGCCGCAATAATGAGATGATATAATGAGTTTGTTTGGAAATAACCCTGCACAGCAGAATGGCGCCCTTGCATTGGGTGTAAATACACAGGCTCAGACTCAACCAGCCGCCTTTTCTAATCCTTGGGCTTCGCAAGGACAACAGAATATGACTCAAAGTGGATTTGCTCAGAGTTTCATGGGTGGAATGGGTATGAATCAACAGCAAATGGGTATGATGCAACAGCCTATTGCTCCTCCTTCTGAGGCTGAGATTCAATTGGCCCTAATGAAAACACTGGCTCCTATTGATAGATTCATTGGTAGTGCGCAGATGGCTACATTTTTACAATTAATGAATGACTTGGTATCATTCTCAGTCCTTGAGATTCTCAAGAATGCCTCTTTTACCATTGATTCAGAAACAGATACAATGAAAATGGATATTACTGCACTACCTTCTAATCTTCAAACCATGAGTGCTGAAAATGTTACGTCTCAATTTAATTCTCTTCAGATGGCAGCGCAAACAAATATTCAGAATGCAGAAATGCAACAGCAGCAAATCGCGGCTATTGCACAACAGAGCATGATGGGTGGTGCACTTAGTGCAGCATTGGCAGATGAAGGGTTGATGAACAGAGTTAGTGGCGGTGCTGGTAACTTTATGGGTAAAATGATTGGGCTAAGGTGATTAAGATGTTAGATAATAGATTGGGGATTGGCTTTGCAAGTAGTGCGATGAGTGTATTTGCTCCTCGTAAGAGTGTTATTGTTGATATGATAATGGTACAGTTACTAACTGTGATTGTAACACTAGGTGTTATTTTGATTACTGGAACCAGCACTTTGTCTAGTGATAGCGTGGCTTATCTCGTGGCGGGGTTATTCGGCTCATTCTTGATGCTCGGTAGTATCTATAGCCGAATCTCCCAGATTTGATAGGGCTATATGTCTATCCCATTTTTTAAGGGGACAAGAAGATGAGGCGAGGGAAATCTTTACGCGCATCTGGCACCCACATTCGGTGCACCTATTGCTCGCTTCAATCCAACTGGGGCAGGCCATGCAGATGCTCTTTCGATTAAGTTGAACTTCGTCTGGTACATATCTTCTTAGAAAGATATCTCTTGATGCCTTAGCAAGGTCTTTTGCTGTGTCTATAGACACTGGAACACCTAGTATTTTGGGCGTACTTCTAGGGAGCCTCATGGTATCATTTGGACTAGTCATCATTCAAAACTGTTATGCACACCTACGGTGTGGGAGACAGTATGGGCGGCGAGCGTCAGACCAAGCGGTCCTGTGCTTTTTGTCAGCACGACGACCGCGATATGTTGGAACAAAACCTTGCTGAAGGTATTTCTGAAGCCAAACTCCTAGACCGAGATATGGGCTGGAGAGCCAATACTACAGAGCGTCATATGAAGAATCATGCGGGCGATTATCATGAGGCTGCGAACCATTCTTGTATTGTCTGCACACATGATGATAGGCGTGCATTAGAAGTTGCTTACTTTGAGGGTGAACGTACTAGTGATGATATCGCTGAAGAGTTAGATTGTGGTGAGGAATTGGTTTATCGACATATGAAACAACACTTCCAACCACTGGTAAAGCGTGGTGCTACGGCTATTGTTAGTATCAAAGTAGGTGAAGAAGTAGAAATCATGCGCGGTAATCTAGAACTCATCAATGGTAAGTTACATCAATATGCAAGTGAAACTAGCATTCATGATGATGGAGTAATTTCTGACATTGTACGACTTCATAAGGAAGTTCGTGAGACTCTCAAAGACCTTACCCAATATCAAGAAAAGTGGTCTGAACCGACTACGACCGTTGCCGCCAATACTATCAACGTCCTAAAGGTGGAGTTAGGTAAGGAGAGCCCTGATGTTTGGAAGAGAGTAAAGTCTCAACTACTTGAACAGACTGATGGAGAACTAGACCCAGACATTCTAGATACACTATGAGGTGATTAAATGCCAGTTAGTACAGGTTCAGATACGCGGATGTACAGTCCACGCTCTGAGTCTAATCTTGGTTATACCAAGGACCCTGAAGATAACCCTCATGGTATTGGTGACCCTGAGACAATGGAGCAAGAGCGCGATAAGCGAATGTTAGAACAAGAGCACCAGCAAACGATATCAGACCTTCCTCACTTACAACTTGATGTCCCTAATCCTAATCCTACACCTCCTCCACCACCAGAGATGCCAGAAGAACCAGCCATGGATGATGACAACGAGAATGCTCGTGGTGCCGAAGTATCTCAACTGACAGGAATGCCCGATACTGGTAACCTCAGTATTGGGAATGCCACAGGTACAATGCCACAACCCGGCGGTATGTTGGCTACTGGTGAGCCCATGAACCTCGCTTGGCGATTGTTAAAGCAACCTGACCAACCATTACAGGCACCTACCGAAGAGGTTCCAAGTAATGCATTAGGCATCATAGGTCATAGGGATTTTAATGATTCTGAAAGATTTAATCATAAGATTGGAGAATGGATTAATACTGGTGGTATGCCAACCCATATTGTAACAGATAGTGGGGCTGGCGCAGGCGTTTTGGCTCAAGCATGGGCTGCTGAGAATGATATTCCAATTACTGCTACAAACACTCCTAATGATTTGATAGATGGTTCTGACCATATTTTAGCATTCCCATCTATGCATGGTCAAGCCACAATGGGTAAGGTTACGCTAGCAAGACGCAAAGGCAAGCCAGTACATATGCATTATATTGAACATCCACATGATGCACCATTAGTAGAAGTCGGCGCAGGTAAAAAGAGAGAAAGAAATCCAAGTCCTTGGTTGAATGAACCAGAACCAGAACGTACATCATCAGAGCCACCATCAATAGAGCCACAACGCCGTAGAAGTGGTCCGACACGCGGTCATCGAGGTCGACGTAATGTTCAGAAAGGTGAGCCGATGGATGCGGCTTGGTCGAGTTTGCTGAAGGCTAGAAAGAACCTGAAGAATATGCGCAGTTCATCTGTTCGCCCTTGGAAACAACCTCAGTTTAATATTCAGCCCGGTGGTGCAGATATTTCGACAGCAACTTCTCGTCGTTCTAAACTTCATTCACGACACCTTACACCTCATAAGCATCGAGGATTAGACAGAGCCCCACTATCTGTACATCGCAGTCACCTTGGTATTGCAACTAAGCAACCTCTACGACTATTCCCTCAGAAGTATGGCCAGCAGATGGGTAGTATGCAGCGTCGTAAGTGGCAAGGTAACATTCCATCTGGACATCCATCTGGTCACGCAATGGGACCTGAAACAACATACAGTCCAAGAGCACCTAAAGTTGCATCTTCTGCTGGTCTGAATATTAGAAGCCCTACTGGTCCTAAACTCCAAGGTCAGAATATGGGTATCAAGAATACTATGAAGTCCGAAGATATTGCAGGTATCAAAGAGGACCTAACACTTCTTCGGAAAGAAATGAATTACATGCACTTTGCTCAGATGCGCCGCTTGATGAGAAAAATCAAGGAGGCTATGGCTGACAAAGAGCGCAGACTCAAGGCTGCTGTTTCTAGTGGACCGGGTGAAAAAGGAAAGGCTGGACACATGGAAGGTCAAGACAAAACCACTCGGCCAGAAGGTGCAACTGAGGACTTGAAGAACATTCCAGAATCTTGGGGTGCCCCCTCAAGTATGTTTGTCGCCCCCGGTAGTGGGAGGGTAGGCTGATGTTCAAAGTTCACTATCCTGCTCACAGTTACTTCAAGAAGCAGTTGAGGACCTATGGGTCTGCTGAACTTTTGAAGGCTTTAGATTCTCAATTTCTAATTAAGAGTGCATTACTTCATTATCTTGCAAGCCCAGATGGTCGAGGAGTAGTTCATGATTGGGCACCGGAAATCGATGCTGATGGAAGACTTTCGATAAGCCCTGACTTACATACACCTGACCATCCACCATGGTCACACAACCCCATGACAAACAAATTACTTTTTGAAAAAGACGGCGTTACCCCTTGGGGTAAGCATCCAATCGATTATGTTCATCATGACCTCATGCGTAAGTTTGGGCTTAGGCCAGAAGAAGCAAAGGGGCTGATTAATGCTTCAATTGATAGATACAAAGGTAATGGTGGTCAAGAGTTACCGGGCTTTGATGACCCACGTTGGCGTAAGGTATTCTATGGGCCGTTTATTGATGAGAAAACACCATCTAGAGATAGACAAGCGTTTGGTAGTCATGCAGACGGTATGCCAGAGGGTATGCAACCAATAATCACTTATTCGCTTCCAAGGGGTTCTGTAAATCACCCTATGGCTGACCAAGGGCAATTCATTGATGGTGGGCACGTTCACTTCCACCATGAGTTGGGCGAAGAGTTGCGAGAGCGATTGGCTGCCCAAGGGATGCCTCCTGAGCAAATAGAAGAGATAGTTGGGAACTTATCCTATGTGAAAGACTCTGTTCTAAAGCCCAATCAATTAACGCGAGGCCCTCCTACCGAAGCACATCCCAGAGGACAGTCATTGGTCGGCTCTTGGGATATAGACGATTTGATGAATGCAGAGAAAACTGGTAATATTCCCGATAACTATCAATTAAGGTCTATGAAAAATCATTTGTCGGGCCAGAAAAGTCATGACGATGTGCATGCTCATCAACTAGTATCACTACTTCCTGATGGATTTTTCCATGCCCCAACTAAGGAATTAGGAGGGCGTGGTAAAAAGAAAGGTGAAATGTCATCAGCGGGTCAAGAACTTGCTAAAGATATACAAGATATGGGTATTGATATTAGCCCTTACGCACAACAAGATGAAAGTGGAAATATTACTTATCCTCGACTAGACACCATTGCCAATACAAAAGCAATGAAAATGCTAAGAAACAGAACGCATAATATCTTTGGTACGGCTGGTAAGGACAAACAAAGTGGAGGTGCTGTAAAACGTGCTCTAAAGAGTACATTTGCAAGTATTTTGCCAGAAGGAACTGTTTTAGAAAATTTGAAGAAAAATCAAGATTTCATAGATATTGCAAGTCATGCTAAAGGAGCGCCAGCCGCGCATGGTAGTTTTGCTGACACTGCGAACAAAAGGGCTGCGGAAATAGTTCAAATCAAAAATTTCGCAATACAGCAGTTGATACAAAGCAAGGGTATGTCAGAAGATGATGCGAGAAAAGAAGTTGTAAATGGCTTTAGAAATCATGACTATCAAGCAGACCGGCACGAACCACAGGAAGGTTTGCGCGAAGAAACTGAGAAAATTGTACAGGCTATGATGGGCCATACTGGGCATGGAGCATACGAAATGGGGCCATTGGCAACGCATCGAGTAAGCAGTGGCTTACCAGCAGGTATTGGTGAAACGCATACAGTAGAGCCAGACCATTGGAAGCGGCGTAACTTAAGCAACAATCTAGCCCCAGTAATGGGAGCAGGTCCAGTATCACCACAGACCGCTGTTACTCAACCTACAGCAGCGGCACCTGTTGCGCCCCCTGTTGCGCCTACATCTGCCGTACCTATGGGACATTGGCAAATGCCTACTCAAGAAGACCCTCGATATGCATTGGGACCGGGCCAAGTTCAGTTTTCATCAGACAACATTATGCATGGTCTTGATGACATTCGTAAGAAGATGGGTTACTTTGATGGATTCTTGAGGGGGTATCAGGATGAGTAAGGATGTTTTGGTTAAGAATATAGGTGTCCAACTTACTCCGGGTCAAGGTGCACAACTTGTAACTACACTAGGCGGTAATAGACCACCATCTTCTTCCGGTGCTTTACCTCATAAGAAAACAATAAGAGAAAGATTTGGAGGTGCATTAGGTGGCGCTGCTGGTGCTGGCTTAGCATTGACAGGTAAACACAGAGATTTTGGAGGATTTCTAAACGCTTTATTAACTGGCTATTCGACAATGAAACCTCTAGGTGAAGCCGCAGGTAGAAAGTTAGTAACGCCTCAGCAGCAAATAAATGCGAATCAAAGACTGGCTAATCGGATAGCAGCAAGAAAGTTTAAGGCTGGTGAAAAGATTGGTATAGTTAACCCAAAAACAGGTAAGATACCTGAGAAGGAGCCGTATACTTCTCCAATACTTGACCAAGTTCAGGAACTAAAGCGACGAAAGAACCAACCTGCTGAAGAAGTTGCAGTTACACCTGAAAATATGCGATTACCTGCTGAGGCAGGTGTGGTTCCGGTCACCCACCAGTTGGCTGGAAAGCCACCACTACTATTAGGGCCGGGAGATTGGACTGAGGAAACACTTCCTGAAAGCGACCAAGGCGTTATTGAGGACAATCCATTTTATGTTGACGGAGGCGTAAAGGTAGTAGGTCCACCACCCCTGAACTTTAGAACTGCTAGAGGAGGTCCATCGAAAGAAGTTAAAGTACAACCTCAACGAGCAGTAGACCCATGGGCAGGAACAGGTATTTCATCAGAGTGGGGGCAGGGAGATGTACCTGTATATCCGCCAAGTGCATCTTCAGAATTGTTTAGTAACCAGCAGGCTTCGGATGCTGCTTTGCAAGCCAATGCAGCAGCGGCTAGGCAGAAGATAATGGTGACACCGCCTCCTTTGCCATTACAGACAACAGGTGGTGCTAATAAGGAATTAAACGATGGAGAAAACGAAGAGACATTTATGGGGACTTCTGTTACTGATAGTAAGGCAGGAGTTTCACCTCCTGCTCCACCTGCTGGTCCACCTGCTTCAAAAGACCCCAAAATAGCAGTACAAGAAGCATTTAAGCAAGGTTTAGAGGGTAGTCCTGCTACTACAGGTACTCCGGGTAATATGGGGACGGTTGGTATTTCTCCAACATTAAGAAACGCATTAGCAGGTGCTGCTGAAGGATTTGATGAAGTTGGGACCAGTATAGACCGATTGCCAGTTATCGGTATCCGAAAGGCCCAAACTAGGAGGGTTTTAATTGTCTGATGTCAAAGACCTTGTCGATGATATCGATAGGCAAATGGCAGCCAAATCATTTCAGTACTTCTTTGTAGATATACTAGGCTTTGATTTCTCTCATCATCACGCTGATTGGGAACGGGGCCTAAATGAGAATCGTAACTATGTAGTCAAAGCATCTCGTGACCATGGTAAATCTGTATTCTTCATGTCTTATGCATTATGGTTGGCTGCATTCAATCCCGGTACCAACGTCATGGTATTCAGCCACAGTCTTGAGCAGACGCTTGAGCACATGAGATTTATTCGCAATAATATTGAGGGTACTGATATTCTCAAAGACTTGAAACCACAAGGTAAGCCTTGGGCAAAGTCCTACTTTGAGTTCTCTAATGGTTCTCGTATCATGGCCAAGTCGGTCGGTGGTGCTACTCGTGGTTTCCACCCTGATATTGTAGTCTGTGACGATATCCTTTGGGGTACTACGGCTGGCGAACTTCAGCGCGCAGCCGATTGGTTCTATACCGTCCTTCTCCCTGTCCTTCACCACACTGGCCGCCTCATGATGGTGGGGACACCTTTCTCCTACAATGACCTCTATGCAGAATTAGAACAGAAATCTGAAGTCTTTAGAGTCGAAACCTATCCTGCAATTTTACCTAATGGTGAACCACTATGGCCAACCCGATGGCCACTAGAAGCATTGAGAGTTCGTGAATCATCGATGCCTGCAATCAAGTTTGCTCGTGAATATCTTTGCGAACCCATTCACGATACTGCAAGTATGTTTCCTCATTCAATACTTGAAAAGGCAAGAGATGAAAACTTGATTATTCTTGATAAGGCTGAAATGGAATATGATGAAGAAGGCGAAGCAGCCGGTGTATTTGGCCAACACTTTATTGGTTGGGACCCTGCGATTGCGTCTGACTCTAACGCTGACTACACAGCGATGGCTATATTACGTACGCCTCCGGGTTCTGAAGAAAAACAACTGATTCACGTTATTAATGAAAAAGGACTAGGTGGAACAGCACAGAAGAGGCAAATTGTCCTATTGAACAATCGATTTCAGCCTGACCTGATTGAACTTGAAGGTAACAATTTTCAGCGAATGTTTGCAGCCGAACTTCAAGAGATGCGAGAGGATATCCCTATCAAGACATTTATGACAACTCGGCAACGCAAAGAAAGTATGTTTATGTCATTGCTTATGGCATTTGAACAAGGGAAACTTAAGACACCTTGGGGTGATGAGAGAAGCCGAGAGTTCACACGGACATTGGAAACACAATTGACCCGGTTCGGTATGCAGAAAAATGGTCGCCTAGAGTCCGTTGGTGTGCATGATGACTTGGCCATGGCATTGGCTTTAGCGAATTGGGCAACCAAGGAGTTTAGAGGTTCACTAGTATCGCTAGATGACTATCTAGGTGGATTTGATGAATGGTTTGGAGATGTCCCTCAGAACCATGTGGCGGGAGTTAATTGGTTCGTGGCTTAACGCAATGCTCATTAAGGAGTTTGTGACACCAAAAAAGGAGGAAGATGTATGTGGCCATCATTAGCAGTCGGCCAATCTACGAATATCCTTGATATGGGTGATGAAACTTTGACTGAAATTGCAACTGCACTATCTGCACACCCTCTATTAAAGTCTAATCCATTCATAGCAAAAGGAATTGCTTCGCAGACAATACTACCTATTTCGGATACAATCTCCACATCTAGTGTTTCATTTTCACCAACTGGGGAAAGTTGGTTTGAAACTCATGTAGGAAAGAGTGCAAAAGACATCGTTAAGGAACTAAAGAAAGTAAGGCGTAAGGTGAAAGATTCCAAGCAAGATATCGATGCTGCAATCAAGCAAGTACGCCTACTCAAACGCATGGAAATAGATGCTACATTGGCTGGCTTACCTTGGGCTAATCCTCATCAGGATACGATGCGACAATTGGGACTTTCTGAAAAGGCACTTAAGTCACTGCGTTTATTTGGGAATCGTCGAGAAACTAGTTTACTACGAGCATGTAATGTATGGGAAAGCGCAGACTCTACTCTTAAGCAACTGGATGAGTTCCAAGATGTTTGGGGAGAGGAAGAGCGATTAACGTGGGTTAATGCGATGGAACAGAGAACTGATGCACGTAAGATGTGGAAGTCTGCATTACATCAGTTTGACACTTTAACAGAAGAGCAACAAAAGTGGCTAAAGATGGCTAAGCAAGAAGTTGAAAATCACGGTTCGATGACTGCAAGGGCTATTACTGAAAATATGATTGCCAAAGGTGTACCTCGCATTAATGCTACAAGGATGTCTAAATTACTCAATATGTATGGAGAAGAGATTTGTATTATCAAGGCACCCCGTAAAGGTGAATATATGTGTATTAATCAAAGTGGCTTGATTATCAAAGACCCTTGGGCATATGCTGCTGGATTCCTTGACGCTGATGGTTATATCACCATCACTGAACGTGGTGAGCCTCGTGCTGGATTCTTAGCAACTGGGGAACGCGGACGCATGCATTGTGAAGAGTTACATAAGAACATTGGAGCAGGTATTTTACAACTAGACCAGAAGATATACTCAGATAGTCAGAAAAGCCAACACCGCGTTACATTTTATTCTAAAGATGATTTGAATAAACTACTGGGTAAAATCACTCCACATTTGAGAATGAAAGATATGCAAGCCAAGGCTGTGGCCGCTTATCTCATAGAGGAAGACCCGGTCCGCAAGACTGAGTTGAAGCGATTTGTACAATTTTCTAATCGGGACGGAACAGCCAAAGGTGAGGAGTCTCTCCGAGAATGGGGAGTAGACAAGGATATGGTACTAAGTTGGTCAGAGGGATTATGATGGCAGAACAAAAAGGCAGAGTAAGAAGACTATTGGATTCGATTGGGAATCCTTTCCGAAGAAGGCGAACACCAGAGCCACAAATGCCTCTATGGACAACAGGTATTCAAGAACCCGTATTGGTTCAGGGTATTACAATTCCTGCACTTTATGCAGTGGCCAATGAAAATCTAATTCTTCGTACTGTAATCAGTACACTTCAACAAGAAATCTTCCGTCGAGGATACTATTGGGAGAAGGTATTTCACAAGAAGTGTTCAGACTGTGATGAAGAATACCAGCATGATGCTGAAACTTGTAATGAATGTGGTAGTGAAGAATTAGTTACACCTGACCAAAGTCAATTGGTCTATCCAAAGTGGCTTATCGAACAACGAAATAGTATGGAGCAGTCATTTATGGATGTCTTGCGAGAAATTGAATATGACCTCAATATTACTGATGATGCATTTATGATTCTTGTCAAAGAGTATTACATTGACCCTGAAACCAATGAGGTTCAGTTTTACAGAGTTAAGGAAATCATTCGCGGTGACCCTATCTTTATGCGAATCATTGCTGATAAGCGTGGTGTGAGAGGTGGTCGATTCCGCATTTGTCCAGTTCATCGTGACGAAGTACATTCTTATTCAGAAGAAGAAAAGCATTGTCAAACATGTGGTCAGGATTTACAAGATGTACATCATGTTAATACTGCGGGTTCTGGTAAGACACAATACTATTTAGATGGCGAAGTTATTCATGTAAGTAAGTACCAACCTAGTAAATTGTATGGTCGTTCACCTGTCTCTACACTATGGCGACAAGCGATGACGTTAACGGCTATGGATAACTACATGTATACTGCATATTCTAAGCGAAGAATCCCTAGAGGTATTCTATCAGTTACGACTGATAATCTTGAATCTATGAAATCATTCTTTAAGTCAACTGACGAAAAGTTAGAGCGTGACCCACATTATATTCCTAAGATTGGTATTGAATCAACTACAGGACGTGGTGGAATCAATTGGATTAAACTCATGGATAGCCTTGAGGAGATGCAATATATTCCTGCGCGTGATGAAATGCGTCAGCGTATTGCATCATTCTATGGTGTATCAAATGTATTTATGATGGACACTGGAAAATCTGGTGGTTTGAATAACGAAGGTATGCAGATTCTTGTTACTAATCGTGCAGTTGAGTTTGGCCATAAGGTGTATACAGAGCACCTATTCCCTAGAATAATGGAAGAGATGGATGTTACTGATTGGAAACTTACACTATATCCAAATGAGGAGGAGGATGAAGTTACTCGTCTTCGACGAGATGAGATGGAAGTCAATATCGCTCAGCGTATGATGATGCTCGGATTTACACCTCAGTTGGTTGAGGATGCAGAGCGAGATGTACGATTTAGATATTCACAGCCTGACCCTGCTGCTGGACCGCCGGGTGGAGGTATGCCACCGGGTGGAGGTATGCCAATGGGCGGAGGTATGCCAATGGGCGGAGGTATGCCCGGTATGCAAATGGGCGGAGGTATGGGTACACCCGGTGCGTTACCGGGACGTAATATTAGCCCCCAAGGAGCAGCCCAAATGGCAAGACAAGCACAAGCCGGTGTGGCTAACCCCGGCGGAGAAGGTGCCGGTCTAAGAAATCGAGGTCCGGCTAGTCCACAGAATAGGACATCGATGGGAGCAGGTTCGCCTACCTCTAGTGTACAGCAGAGAGGTACGCCACCCGGACCTGTTCAACAGGCTTCTCAAGATATTTTGAATGCACGTCAGATTCGGGGTGCTTGAGGAACATTAAAGGTGAGAGACGGAGTGGAGATGCGCATGGACCTACGTAAGTTAGACCCAATGGCTAGAAAAATGCGCGGTCATGTTGATGCATTTTACAAAGCATTAGAAGATAATGATTCAGTAAGCGCAAGTACTCACATCAGTGAGATTGCTAAATATGCAGACTACCTTGCTTCAGATGTCGAAAAGGCAATTATGAAGTCAGATAACGCCGCACCTCAAGGCATCAATGGTGTCTATGCAGGTGGCGTACCTGTACGCAAATTTAACCAAACAGAAAAAGTTCATGCAGCATCTGACCAAGTATTGCCCGGAACTGTTCGGACAAATAGGATTGGAAGCATTATGCGACCACAAAGTAACCGAACACTTTGAGGTGATTAAATGAGTGAAGAAGAGAGTAATGTCGCAGAGCGACTAATGGGTGCACTTATTTCAAAGATGGAAAACATGGATAGTGAGTTGCAAATATTGAAATCAGAAAATGCTCAATTTAGGGCTGCAATTAATGACCCATCAGTTATGCTACGAAAGGCTGGATTTGTACAAGCGCGTACTCGTCGTCCAGCAGATGTCGTCGCTGACCCATTCCGAGGAGAAGGTGATGAGTTTATTCTAAAGGGCTTCGATGGAGAAGTCATTACTGCACCTGAGAACAATGCAGACTTCCATGCCATGGACTGGTCAGATATCCACCAACTTGCTGACCAAGCCAAGAGCGTAGGTGCAATTGGAAATAATGTTGGTATGGAGTGAATAATATGAAGCCGCGATTTGAACCAAGAGACGAATCCTTCGATACACTATTGAAGGAAGCCAAAGAACTAGAAGCAAAATTAATTGAAAAGGGCTCACCTGATTATACTCAAAAAGAAGGAGCCACTCATGGACAAGAGCGATTTATGATTCAGTCGGCTGGTAAGGACAACGTACAGAGTGCTCATTACACAACCAATAATTCAATTCCTGAAGTAGAGGATATCAAAAATGCAGGTGCAATTTCTGAGAAAAGCAATGTACTTGACAAGAATCCACACTTCCCTACTGCAATGAGTACGCTTGATTCTCACTTTAATCAGGCTGGAGGAGAAGGTCCAGTCATGAAATCTGTTGGCGGCTCAGTTGAGCGTATCCAAGTTCAAGACTTGAAGAAGTCTGTGGACCGCCTTGCCCGCCGTCTTGAGTGAACGGCGGGTGGTATGAGTGCGAGATGGTCCTCTAGATAGTCTAGATAGAACTAGGGCAACCTTTCTCGCTTCCATTGGCGATGGTGTTGGTAAAGCCGATGCTGGGGCCGACTTCTACTTTGCTGCACTGAATGCAAAGCGGCATGGCTATGTGCTCAAGGGCTCTGATGAAGGGCTTTTGAATATGTTCAATTCGATTATCAAAGAAGAAATGAATACAATAACAGGTGAGCCGAATCCTGATTTTATGCGAGACCCTAGTTTGTCTGGTACACTTGGTGGTGTTTCATTAACTCATGAACAGGACGAAGGGTTATCTTCAGCAAGTCCATTATCTCCTATTGGTCAAGAGGCCCAATATGAGGCTGGTCTTCAGCATGGTGGACAAAAGATACCGGATACTGTTTGGGATTCGGATAGAGTGATTCGTCCAAGAGTAGGCCAATCTCTTTCTGGTCGTCACTTTGAAATGACGGCTGGCGAGGCTGGTCATGCTTATGCTGATACAGATGCCATTCGTCATGGTCCACTGTATGCACAGGGCAAAGATGCAGATTCAACTGCTATGCTTGACGCAGTATCAACTTTCTATCTTCCAGATGACCCTTATGGCGAAAGACAAAGTGAAATTGATGCTAAGAAGGAATTGGCTTGGGATAAGCACCATGAAACAGGAGAGAGTGACTTTGTGCTGGGTCCTCGATTTTATGGTAAGTTACCTGAAAATATGACAAATCATGCTCAGTATGAAGCGCATTTGGGTAGATGGAAATCCAATAATCCAGATGCTGTAAGAGAATTGACAGAAATACATGGCCCAGAAGGCGATGATGCAGTGGACCATGCGATTAGAACAGCCCACATGGATGAAGCAAGAAATGGTTGGATGAATGAGAATCAACTTGGATTATTCGATTATCTGTTTGGTCTAGAGTGGCACACTCCTGAAGAGCGCGATAAGATTTACCAGCACATGAAAGAACATGGTGTATCGAACAAGGGTCGTGCTGATATTGATAATGGGTTGAGTCACACCTCTCGACTTGTACGTAATTTCCAACAGAGGTTTGCACCGATGTACAATCATTGGATTCGACACGCACATGCTGGTGGAGAAGTATTTGAGCACACCGGCATTGGCTTAGGTGATAATATTCCTTCTCCAAAAACAAACTTTTATGCTCTAAACTCTATCAGTAATGGGGTAGAGAAGGCAATAGAAAATCATGAATCGCTGGCTTATGAAGCAGCCTACGCTCATGCTATTGGTAGAGGAATGACAGAAGACGAAGCACATGGATATGCCGAAAAAAAGAGTAATCTGTTTCCGAGAAAAACTAAAACGATTGATGGGCGAAAACAAAAGATGCTTGGCGCAATCTCGGTAAAAGGAGACGGAAGATTCTATGGCGATACTAGTAAAAAAGAATCCATATCTCCTAGTGCTCTTCTAGCACTTATGCATGTAAATCCAGAAACTAATAAAATATACGAAGACGGAGAGCATCCTCATTATAAGGATTGGAAATCTTCAGATGCAGCATTTACACAAGATGAAGTAGACCATATTATAAAACAAAGAGACAAAATCCAGAAACAAGTTCGTGCGGGTCGAATTGGCAGAAACGCAGGCGGAATGCACTACTATGCACATGTAGACCCAGATATGTATTCGCATGATGTAACACAAGGAGACCACCGAGGGCTGGCTTATCACTGGAATCAGCCATTTAGAGGTGTAGGTGGCATGATGGGGCATCCGAATACGTTGTTCAATCTGCTGCACGAACATGGCTTGTTTATGCATGACAGTAAGGTCGATGGAAATGGTAATCCTTTACCTTTAAGAAATGACTTTAATGAATCTGAAAGTTTGTTATTTAATCGCTCTTTTGACGACCCCTCGCGTGGACAGTATGAGAATCAAATTAGATTACGAGTTAATGAAAACAGAATGGAGGGTGGAACTGCACACGCTGGTGGTGTGTCTAGAATTGCTGACGGTATGATGATGGCTGCTCTGGCTCCGTTTGGTCAAACAAGCCCTGAACTTACATCATTTAAGGATGAAAAGGATGGTAAGATAACTGAAAAGACTAGAGTAGACCAAGGTGACATTACTGATTCAGAAGATGCCCTACATGGTCACATTGGCTCACTTAGTGGTAAGAGTGACCGAAGAGAGACGTATGTCAGAACGGCATATCATCCAAGTCCAAAGCATGTAAATCAATTGCGCAGACAGTACATAAGGGCGTTTGAAGATAATGATGCTGCTGAAATGAAGGCAGTCAAAGATGCGTTCAATGGCATTACTGCCGGAAGCATTCCACTGATTCATTCAAAGAGCGGGTCAAAGGGTGGCTTTGCTCATGGTATGGAACATGTTCGTCGAAAGATTGGGCACGCATTTCATCGAATTGGTACTGCACTCGGCTTTGCCAATCGGCCACTTGAACCCTCTGCTCGTGTTGCTGATATGAACCAACCTAGACTTGAAGTCATTCCTACAGCAGCAAGTCATAGTATTATCTCTGCCTTGGGACATCGCCAATTTATCGATGACCCAGTATTGGCTGAAGGCGCACATGCTGACGCTTTGAGTGAGAAATTAGAGCAGCAAAATAAAGCCATTGATAGAATAATGTCGCTAAATGATAAGATTAAATCTACTGATAATGAAATAGAAAGAAAGAATCTTGAAGAAGAGCGCGACCATCTTCAGAGGGAAATAGAAGAATTAGGTGCAGATATAGATTCTGCTGGTCCTACTCACAACATTCAACAGACAAGAACAGAGCAAGATATTCTACGCTCGCACACAAACGCAATTGCTGAAAGGGCCAAAGCATACCTACCGATGATGAACCCTGCTCTATTTCACCCTAGCCTTCCGCTTGAGGTGCTAGAGGGTAACGTCATGCAATATGCCGCGATGATAAACCAAATGCTTGCGCGTGAGCCACACGAAAACCATGAACAAACTGTCTTAGGCAATGCTGAAGCAACCATGCGCGAAAAGGAAGTCCGCCCACGCCCTTCAGATGTCAAAGAGTTCATTCACGACAATAGTAAGTTTAAGGCTAAGGCCAGTCATTCTGCTGAACAATTAGCGGAAGGACTTGGGTTAAATTATGAGGATGCTCATGTACAGGCTTCGATGCAACACTTGTCTAATCAAGTTCGTGATATGGCGAAGACTCGTGGTGACATGGAACTTGAATTTCCCATAATGACTGTGGCAGAATTGATGAGTCGAGGCGGTCATTATGGAGAGCACGGGACACCTGAAGAGATGCGAGAGTTGGCATTACAGGCTGCGAATATGGGCCATAGCGGAGATGCCAAAGCCAATCTTGATTTTATGAATATGAGGATGAATGCTCTAGACTTAGATGGAGAAATCGTTCCTTACAACAAAGAATTTGGTGGAATGGGCAGAACTGCAAAAGAAGGTGTGGAAGAACTTATGGCTGAGTTAGGTCTTAAATTTATCAACTCTCATTCAACTGACCCTAACTTCCCTCCTGAAAGAACATATTTACGAAATGTCAAAGGAAAGAAATACTATAGAAAGAGGCATCAGGCTGATGAAAACCGAAGACTTGGTTACAGAGAATTACAAAGACTAAATTCTGTATTGATTAGTGACCCAACGAAAGAACCTAAGCGCGTCAAAGCCGTTGACGCCCTAGTACAAGGCGTACCTGTAAAGACAAAGTTAGGACCTATGGATTCTCGCTCAGAGTCGGTCATTCATTCTCTATACAATTCAACTGGATTCAATCATCATTTGGGAGATAAAGTCAAGACAACTTTTGATTTCCATATTGACCACAACGGCAAGCCTACAATTTATCCAATTCCACCCCGTGATATTCGTCTGAATGGACCACTACAAGGTTTTTGGGATATATTTGACGGCAAAGATGGTCGCCCTGACCTTGCTCACATTTTGCATCCTAATTATGTTCATCATACGGGGGAAACTGCACGACAAATGGACACGGAAGAGCGAATGAGTCATCAGGCTAAGCCACATCCAGTTGATGGTTTTCGACATTTACAAGACCCATTGAAGAAAGGTATGAATCTAGCAGCCCTGACCAACCCTGATATTATTCGCAAGGAGTTGGGAGACAAAGTTCCGTTATTGCAACCCATGCATCGTATCTTTGAGTTGGATGACCTTGAGCATCTCCGTGGGTTTACAGGCGATTGGATTGTATCTGTTATGCCAGAAGGTGAGCGTGGGTTTGTTATCAAGGAAGACGATAAGGTTACATCGCCTAATTTCTCATTGTCAAAGAAGGACAAGGAGCATTTCAAACAAGTAGCCGATGAAGATTTCCGATTAGATGTTATCAAACTAGAAGATGGTTACTATATCTTTGATGTATTAGAGTTTGATGAAAAAGAAGTTCACGATACAATCCTCAATGACCGCATTAAGATTATTCGTGGTGGCATGGAAGGCGTTGAGAATATTCACGTTCCATCAGCCAGCGATACTCGATTGACAGATGATGCTGGATTAGAATCAGCCGTGGAAGATTTACAAGAAGAAAATGATAGAGTTCTTCTTAGGGATGCTAAGTCAACTTACATGGCAGGTGAACTACGCCATCCAAAATGGGTATTGCTCAGTCCGGGCAATGATGTTGTACTCATGGTTCTTGAGCGCAGAGGTAGTTTACCGTACACATATCGTTTGGGAACTGGTCCTATTACACAAGAAGAATCACTAGGTAAGCGAGGCGTTGAGGTCAATGGTAAGATGTATATGGATATGGGCGCAGCATTTGATAGTTCTGAGAAGTTCAATGTCGGTGACCATGTACGCGTAAACGTAGCCAATGTTGGCGAAATGGAAACCGATGGTCATAATCTCTACAGTGTTACTGGTTCAGAGATTACTGGTGAAGCGGAAGGAGAGGCGTTGGTTAGCCAAGAAACACTTGGATTACTTGCAAAGTCTGAAGCAGAACAGTGGTTATGTGAAGTTAACCGTGCGACAAGTGGTATTCGTGTTACAATGCCTCAAGGTGATGTGGTCTACAAAACAACTCAGTCTGGAAGTCTATGGACAGTGCATAGTCCGCTGGCCCCCAATCACTATCTCATCCGTTTGTCTGAGAGTCAGAGACCATATTGGGCACCTGTGGCGGGTGCAATCCTCAAGGCTGATGTGGAGATTGCTGAGAAAGAGGCGGTTGAAGAATCTCAGAACGACGCCAAGCCACTAGTGAAGCCTAAGAAGGTGGAAGATACTGATTGGTGGACAAAGAATCAGAAGAGGAAAGTTTTGGTCAAGGGTTTGGAACTTGTTGAAAGGATGCTCAAGAGTGGTGTTGGTTCTGTGGGTACATCCAGCACAGGGGCTATGGGATTAGGCATTGGTTATGCAACTCCTATAGAATCGCCTACTGGTCCAACAAATCTACATGACTCAAAGACCATGCCAGACTATGACAATAAACGTCGACCCGGAGAGGATTATTCTATAGAGCCGGGTACGGAGGAAGAAGAAGGGGCTAAACACATCACTGTGCCCTTAAAAGAGGGTACATTAGAGGTATCTGAAACTACTGCCCGCTTCCATAGTTGATTAAATAGTATGACTTGGTCTATAGAAGGTCATGGTGCTCTCTACTTCGATGCGTACTTCCCCTGTTCAGCACAGCGGAAGCATTAGTATCGTTAAGGCAGATAACGACCTTATCATCGCTGGATATGCCAGTGTTGAATTGGTTGATAAGCAGGGTGACCTCATTACACGCGGAGCACTAAAGGACGCCTTTGATGGATTCATGAAAGCAGATGGATTCCGCAATGTTCAACTTGCCCACTCTAACATTCAAGTCGGTTCAGTTATCGACAATTACACAGACTCTGATGGTCGTGTATGGAAATCCGGTGTCGATGACGCCGGTATGTTCGTTGTCATTAAACTACGTGATGACATCGAGAAGGCCCGTGAAGTGGCCAATGAGATTCGCAAAGGAGCCCTTCGTGGTTTCAGTATTGGAGGACAGGCATTCAAGCGCATGCGCAAGAGTGATTCTGAACACGGTGACTACACCGAGATTTCCAAACTGGAATTGCATGAGGTAACTATTTGCGAAAAAGGGATTAATCCCGAAGCAACCTTCCGAATATTGAAGGAGGACAAAACAATGAGCGATGAAATGAACGCACTGGAAGAACTTGGCAGCGTCTTAGACCGTCTAAGTAAGAGAATGGATGACATGGAAAAAGGCGACAATGACAAGCCTGCTTTCCTTGTCGATGACTCTGACTCTGACGACGACAATGGCGACAATGGCGACGATTCCAAAAATGACAAAAAGGATGATGATAATATGAATGATGAAAAGAAAGCAAGCGATGGCGAATATGCAGATGTCATCAGTAGCGAGTACCTGAACTGGATGGAGAACACACTGAAATCTCAGGGTGTCGACACTGGTGCAGCACGCGCTCACTTCGATGATGTAAACAAGGCTAACCTTGGTAGCACACCTGAACAAATTGACGAAGCCGCATTGAGTGGCCAAGTAACGGGTCGTGCAACTGAAGGCGGCAGCCCATCTACTGGTGCTGTTGGTAAAATTAACTCTGGCAAAGTTGCAAAGGGCTATCTAGCACCTAGCAATGTAACAGCCAGTGACCTTGAAGCAGCATACTCAGTCTACAAGGCTGCTGCACTAGAACAACAATTCAAGGGTAACTTGAACAGTGTGTTCTCAGACAGACTACAGAAGGAACTCAGCGCAGAGAGTGAAGCACGCGATGCTTCGTCTTTTGACGCTCGTGGACCTCTCGCAAGTATCGAGAAGGCAATTGCTGACCTCGGTACACGCATCGATGGACTTACTTCAGAAGAAGGCGCAGGCACAATCCGCAAGGCAGTTGACCAAGCAGGTGTCGCAATCCCTACTACTGAAGAACTAGCAAACATGGACTGGGACCAAGTACACCAATTGGCCGGGAGTGTTTGGGAATAAGTTTCCAAATTAAATTAAATATGGAGGAATAAATATGGCACGAAATTATATGCGAACAGTAAATGACATGGAGCGTTACTATTACGGCGCTGGCAGTTCAATGGGCTACTCTTACACTGGCTCAGAACTACTCAAAGCCGATGCACCGCTTCTAAGCACAACTGCAGGTACATACCAAGCAATCTATGGTCGCAAGGTATGGTCTCAGTTGAATCAAGAGTTTAACGCTTTCAGCGTTCTACCTAAGAAACCTTGGGACCGAAGCGGATGGCGTGTTGTCACCGCAAAGCCTTCTTTCACAGTTGGCGGCGGTATTGCTGAAAACGGTACTCTACCGGACACAACCAAACCTACTTTCCAGCATGTGGCTGCAAAGCCCAAGACTGTGGCTCACTCATTCGATATGAGCGAGACTGCAATTTTCCTTAACGACAAGGATGACGGACTTGGTGACATTCGCTCAGTCCTCAAAGAGGAAATGGGCAAGCACCACGCAGAGCACATCAACAAGATGCTTACCACTGACGTAACCACATTGGCTGGTAACGACATTGAATCACTTGACCGAGTTACCACTGGTAATAACTCAATGACTTCAGGTACTCACTACGATACTTCTGATGAAGACCTCTACAGTATTGACCGCAGTGCAAACACATGGGCCTTTGCTGAAGACAACGCTGACAGTGGTTCAACAAATCGAACCCTCAGCCTTGACCATCTTGACGACCTATTCCAGAAGATTTGGGTCCGTGGTGGAAATCCAAAGGTTATGCTAACTGGATATGATACACTAATGCGTATCCAGCAACTATTGCAGAGCCAACAGCGATTCATGGAAGAGAAGCGTGTTGTCCCAAGTTACAACGGCGTAAAGGGTGTTCCCGGCGTCGAGGCTGGTTTCATTGTGGCTACCTACAACGGTGTCCCAATCATTCCAACCAAGGAAATGGCATCTGACGGCATCAGTCGTATCTACATGATGGACACAGACTACCTATACTTCAGTACTGGTAAGCCCACACAATACTTTGAGTCTGGCATTGAGACTGGCGACCCGTTCGCAATCAATCGCCTAGGACAAGAAGGTCTCTACCGAACTATGGGTGAGATTTGGACTACTTTCTTTGGAGGTCAAGGTTCAATCCGCGACTTGCAGTGAGGTTTATGGAGAATAAAATAGGAGATGATTAATTATGGCAGCAATAACACACAGAGGAATTACCTACACGACAACCGCAGGTACACCAACGATGAACCTTGACCTACAACTTCAAGGTGGAGTAGACCAAGATGATGGAACATGGATTTCGGCTTACCCCGGAGCATTGACGGACTTTTCGGCTCGTCAGTCTGATGGAACAAACCGATTCAACCCAAGATTGGTTTTACTAACAATTGGTTCAGGCATGGCAGATACTAACACATTGACCCTAAGTGGACAGTGCAGCAAGATTCTATCTTGTGTCGCACAGAGAGCAGATGCAACAGCAAACATAGCGATTGTAAAGACAAGTGACCTTGTCCTAACCTTCGACATGGAAGCAACTGCTGACGGTACGACTGACGACCTAACTGCAATGGAACTTTGGCTAGTACTCGCCTGAAGGTGATTCAACATGCCTTTGGTAACCTTTCTAGGTCCTTTTCGCACTCGTCGGCGGCCTGATAGCCCTGATGAGTGGGAACGGAACAAGACCGAAGAGGTTAGTCAAGACTGGCTTAACACCCATCGAAACGCTATCTGTGGCAACCCCACCGCTTTCCGAGTGGAAGGCGATGAGGGTGTCACAGTAGATGGCGGTAATGATGGTGTACCAGACAACGGGTGGACTAAGAAGGACATTACTGCATGGTTGAAGGCACAGGGTGCTGGAGTA
>Ga0080013_1001189_pt1 | contig 35353 bp, 43 predicted proteins | sample ETNvirenome_6_85_FD_69236 | JGI IMG/M metagenome (GOLD analysis project Ga0080013, IMG submission 69236) | Marine viral communities from the Pacific Ocean - ETNP_6_85 (SPADES assembly) (version 2) | ecosystem: Environmental > Aquatic > Marine > Oceanic | place: Pacific Ocean | collected 2013-06-19
AGATATTTTATCCAAGATTAGAAACGTATGTATTGAGATTCATCCTATACATAATTATTATGAATATAAAACACGTATAAAGCATAAATTACTTGAAGCAAATTTTGAGTTAAAAGAAGTTGCTGATAGTGATGTTAATTTAAAAAATGGACAACTTGTAGTCTGGGGAAGACATGACTGAAGAAATGGAAACTATTACTTTGGATATATCCGATGATGTATTTATGAAACTCGCCATGCAAGCACATGAGAGAAATGTGACACTCAATACACATATTATTGATGTGTTAAAAGATAAATTGAAAGATGCGGAGTACCAATTTGAGAAAGGAACAAAACCTCAACTTCTTGCTGAAGACAAAACTTGATGAATTAGAGGTTCTTGAAAAAGAACTGCATGATTGCAAATCGGTAGTTAAAGGTAAAATGCATATGCGAGATGTCGTAAGTGGATATGTATATTCTAAAAAATCAGAAATCATTTCAATATTAAAGTCAAACTATGATAAATTTTAATAAGGTTCGTTGGAAAAACGGTTTCGTATAAATAATTATATGAAACACTTTACTGAACAGGATATAGAAAAATTAAAAGACATTTCATTAACCGCAAAAGAACTTGCCAAAGAATTGTCTTGCGGTACTGCCACAATAAATCGTTGGAGAAAAAAACTTGATATTTCTCCTGGCGGAGGGTCTAAAAAAGAAAAACCAAGACCTTGGCAAAAAAAATATTTTAATAAATGTAAAATTTGTAATGTTGATTTAGATGGGTCTAAAACTTATTGTTCTAGGGTTTGTCTTTATAAAGACCCAGAATATATTGAAAAATTAAAAAATGCTGATAAATCTTATATGCAAACAGAAAAATATTCTAAATCTATTAAGAAAAAAGAAACTCCAGAATATGTTAGATATAAAAATAAAACTCATAGATTATCTAAAAAAACATACAAAAAATATGAAAATGAAATAAATCCAAAAGGTCATAAAAGAGGACGAAATGGAGTGAAAAATGCGTATCAATTAGACCATATCATCTCCGTTAGAGAAGGCTTTGACAGAAAATTGACACCCGAATTTTTATCAAAAAAAGAAAATTTAAGAATTATTTCCTGGGAAGAAAATATTAAAAAAGGCACAAAAAATATATCATGATTTTATTTTCCAAAGTGAGATGGAAGAATTTCCTATCTACTGGCCAAGTTTTTACTGAGATCGATTTGAAAAGAAATCCGACAACTCTAATCGTTGGAGAAAATGGTTCGGGTAAGTCCACTATACTTGATGCTCTTACTTTTAGTCTTTTCGGTAAAGCATTTCGTAACATCAATAAACCTCAACTTATTAATTCAATTAATGAACAGAATTGTCTTACGGAGGTGGAATTTTCTATAGGAAAGAAATATTTTCTTGTACGTAGAGGAATCAAGCCTAATTTGTTTGAGATTGAGGTTGATGGGGTGATGATAAATCAAGATTCAAAGGCCAGGGATTATCAAGAACATCTTGAAAAAAATATTCTTAAACTTAATTATAAATCATTCACTCAAATCGTTATTCTTGGTAGTTCATCGTTTATTCCATTTATGCAATTGAAATCAAATGATCGTAGAATTATTATAGAAGATTTGCTTGACATACAGGTTTTTTCTACAATGAATTTGTTACTCAAGGGAAAAATATCTGAACTCAAAAATACTGCTGGATTAACTGATCTTGAAATGTCAAAAAATGAGAATGCAATAGAACTGCAAGAGGATTATATTTTAAAGATGAAGCAGAACAATGAACAGTTGATTTCTGCTAATCAAGAAAAAATAGATAAGTCAAATGAAGATATCGCATCATATAATTTACAGATTGCAGATATCGAAATACGGATAGAAGCATTGAATAAATTGGTCGTAGATTTCGACCAGCAAAGGTCAAAACAATTAAAGTTAGAAAAATATAGAGATGAAATTTATAAAAATGTATTAAAAGTAGAAAAAGAAATAAAATTTTATGAAAAAAATACAGATTGTCCAACATGTAAACAAACCATTGATGAGGATCATAGAGAATGTGAAATAAAAGAAAAGAGAAAAAAGAAAACAGAACTTGATGTTGCTTGTGAAAAAATCAACGTAGAAATATCAACTATTTTTGAATTGATTCAAGAGATGATCGAAACTCAAAAATCAATTATAGATTTTCAGAGTGAAATTACAAAACATAATGCATCTATTTCTGCAATCAATCAGTACATACAAAAGGTCAATGAAGAGATACAGACACTAAATGAAAAAGGTGCAGATGTCACAGATGCATCGAAGAAACTTAAAAAATTAAAGTCTGATCAAAAAAATCTCTTGACATTGAAAGAGCAATATAGTAATATGTCTTCAATATATGAAGTTGCGAGTGTGCTACTCAAAGATGGTGGCATCAAAACAACCATCATAAAGAAATACTTGCCTATCATGAATAAATTGATTAACAAGTATTTGGCATCAATGGATTTTTATGTATCGTTTAATCTCGATGAGAACTTTAACGAGACAATTAAATCTAGATTTCGTGATGAGTTCACCTACGCATCATTTAGTGAAGGTGAAAAAATGAGAATCGACTTGGCGTTGCTTTTCACTTGGAGAGCAATTGCCAAGTTGAAAAATAGTATGAGTACAAATCTACTCATTCTTGATGAAGTGTTTGATAGTTCGCTTGATGAAGATGGCACAAGTGATTTTCTTAAAATACTTCATTCGCTTGGTAATGAATCGAATGTTTTTGTAATAAGTCATAAAGGTGAAGTTCTCTATGATAAATTCAAAAGTATGATTAAATTTGAAAAACATAAAAATTTTAGCAGGATAGTATGACTGACATTATAGTACCAGAAAGACTTAGGGCAGAGGTTCTTCCTTTGATAGATGGAAGACATGAGTTAATAGAAACAAAATTAGATGAATTTGATTTTGAGAAAGATGATCCAGAAAGACTTGAAAATTTACTATTGAACAGTATGGATTTTTATAATGGTCTTGGATTGGCGGCAAATCAAGTAGGAATTAATGCAAGAGCATTTGCCATGATTCATGAAAATACTCCAATGGTTATGTTCAATCCTAAAGTGATAAGTGTTACAGACGAAAAAATCTTGGTGAAAGAAGGATGTCTTACATGGTATGGTTTGTTTCCTAAAGTATTGAGACCTGCAGGTGTTACGGTAAATTATCAAGATAAAACAGGACAGTCTTTCAGTGGAAGTTTTATAGATATTTCTGCTAGAATCATATTGCATGAATATGACCATTTAAATGGATTTACTTTTTTTGATAGGGCAAAACCTTTACACATAAAGCAGGCAAAAAATCAAAGTAAGAGATATATTAGAAGACTAAAACATGAGCGGAAAAACCTTAATTAAATATTATTTTTGGAATGATACATTACCTAAAGAGATTCCTCAAATCCCTAATAATGCTTTTCCTAAAATAAAATCTGATAGAGTAAACTATTATACTGATGCTGATAGGTGTCCTGTAGTTAGTTTGTATCATTCCAACACATTTATATTAAGAAGTCCTGTTGACATTACTTTTTCTGTAGATGAAAATTATGAATTATCTTCTACTGCGGTACAAGAAATAAAACATGATAATCATACTATCTGGGTAAATGTAAATAAGAGTAGTTTTTTTGATATACATTCTATTTTAAATTATTTGAGATTTGTACCAAAAAATAATCTAGATGGTTTTTTGAATTGTCAAATATTATTTTCTCTAAATTTTATTTTTGAAAGACAAGATTTATTGATTGTAGTACATGATGAATCTTTTGTAAAAAATACGTGTCAAATACCAGGAGCATTTAATATAGGACAATGGAACAGACCTTTAAATTTTGCATTTTATATAGAACCAAAAAGTAGAGTGGAAATTAGAAGAGGAGATCCTTTGCTCAAATTTACTTTAGTAACTCCTACTAATGATGTAATCAGTTTAGAACCTGAAGAAGATGGTAATGTTATAGATTCTCACATCAGACATTCAAGATATTTTCAAAAAGGTGCAGTTAGTTTTTTGCTAGGGCACACAAGAAATATTATATCAAATTTAGATGAGTGGTGGAGTAATAAATGATGATTTGGACAAAGGTTCACCTAGAAACTATGAATATTTTGCAATTGAAAGAATTGAAAAAATATGTTGACGAAATCCTCAAACGAAAAATTGAACAATCCAAACGGCTCCCAGATGAAGACTTGGCAGAAAGGTATAGACCTTGATACTCTTTTAGCACACACCAAAAGATTTGAGAATTATAACAAGTTTAGTTGTTCACCTTTTTCAGAAATGAAAAAGAATGATATTGCCAAACTTTTAGATGAGGGTTCACTTGTAAATTTAAAGGGGTCCTCATTTACAGCACAAGAATGTAAAGTACGTTCACCAATTTATATGTATCAAAAAATACCCATCGGTTATCGTGAACCAGGTGATATCAAAATAGATAAATTTGCTTTCACAGACTTTTCACTTCAAAGTCAACAAGAGTTTTATGATCACATTATAAGAAATTTTAATACAGATGTGTGGATATGTTCTTGGGCCGAAGATACTGCAACAAATGATATCTTTGATACGCAATTAGGTTTGCAAAAAGTCGGTACAAAGGTTACTACATTTGGTGAATTGATTGTGTATTGGTTTTTACCATACTCAAAAGATATGTTTGGTGAAAGCAGAAAACATCCAAAAGTCCCTGACACAGAATACCATAATCTTGTAAAATTAAAATTGCCTACTGATATCTCACATCTTATATCTGCAATACAAGAGAAAATTTCTAAACTTCCTGTATTTACTAACCATTATTCAAACTATAATAAACGCAAATCTTGGTCAGCAGTATCTTTAAGAGGGTACAGTGCAGAACCAGAGTTTATTACAGACCCAGCAGAAATGAATAAGAAATGGAAAGAGGAAAATAAAGATGTGTTATTTGAAATGCAAGATACATATCTATATGATGACTTTCCTGAAGTGAGAGAATTGGTGAAGATGCTCAAAGCAGAAGAGATACATCGTGTGCGATTTATGAAATTAAATGCTGGAGATGGTGAATTAGACCGACATACTGATTTGGTTGATCCGAAAGGAGGATTGGCAGATGGTAAGTTAATGCGAATACATTTTCCTATTATCACTAATGACAAAGTTCTGTTTGAGTCCTGGGACTTGACAGGACATAAACAATGTGTTAATATGAGGGTTAATGAAGCATGGATGTTGGATACTAGAAAACCTCATCGTGCAGTAAATGAAGGAACAGAAGATAGAGTGCATTTAGTAATTGACATTGTTTCAAATGAACGATCTAGAACATTATTATGAACATATTTTTTCTTGACAAAGATCCTGTACTTGCGGCACGTTATCATTGCGATAAACATGTGCCGAAAATGATCGTTGAATATGCTCAACTTATGAGTACCGCTCACCGATTAATTGATGGCGAACCATATGAAACAAAAAATAAGCGAGGTCACAAACTGACTAGATGGAGATTATCAGATGACCGAGAACATAAATTATATTTTGCCTCCCATTTTAAGCATCCTTCTAATATTTGGGTGCGGTCTAGCACTCAACATTATGATTGGTTGTATGAGTTATTTAATGCTTTGTGTGCTGAATTCACGTTGCGATATGGAAAGTTTCATAAAACAGACCTTGACTTACGTGAATATATTAAAAGAAAACCTGACAATCTTCAAGACAATGGATGGTCAGATCCACCACTTGCAATGCCAGAACAGTACAAATTAAACAAAGCAATTCCTTCTTATCGTAATTTCTATGCTACTGAAAAACGTAGATTTGCGACATGGAAAACGGAAAAACCTCACTGGTACGATTGGTGGTGTATGATGAATGACACTTTTAATTCTAAATCTAAATCAATAGAGGAACATGTACACTTTAATAGTTGAGAATGGAACATATACAGAAGATACGTTATTTAAATTATTTTTAACTGTTATGAAACATAGATTTGAACACCTGTTTAAAGGTGAAGGATGGATTGATTGAGTGAACATTTTGTAATTGTTGCTGGTTTTTTAGACACAAAAGAAAAAGAAAAATATGCCGTTGAGATATTTGATAAGTTATCTGAAATTGATAAAATAACAACATGTTATGTTACTCATCATAAAAAGATTCCTGATAAAATTTTAGATGCGGCAAATTATGTGATTTACAATAGTTATAATCCTATTATGAATTGGGATATTTATGATGATCACTCAAAAAAATTTCAATCTGTTTTGAGTATTAATAATTTATTAAGTTCATTAGAATTACATTATGCTCAACCTTATCATGGTTTTGCACAGTTAATTTCAATGTGTGATGGTATTGCATTAGGAATTAATAAAGGTTATCATACATTTTCTTTTATGAATTATGATGTAGTAGATTTTTGTTTACAACAATTACCACAACATATAATAGAGATTAAGAAAAATAATACGGATACTATTTTTTATCCTTATTATATAGAGAATATTAAAAAAATCGTTGGAAGTACAGAATTTTTTACATTTAATTCAAAATTTGCAAAGGCAATTTATATTTACAGTAAATATTCAGAATTTAAAAAAATAGAAGATCCTGGTTTAGAAAATTTTGTAAGCATTGTATGTAAATTACATGGTATTAAAACATTATTTGTCGAGAACTCACATTCAAAAAATGGAACGCTCGGCAAAGTAAATTTTGGTATAGATTATGTAATTCATGATTATTTTTATCCTATTGTAAAAATAAAATATAAAGATAAAATATATGATATGTTAGTCATACCATTCAAACATGAAGATGGGCATTATATATGTTATCAAAAACTAGAATCTGATGATGGATTTATAGATAATTTGAATTTTTTTGTAAATTCATTAGAAATCGAAGAAAAAACTGTGGTTAAAATAACAAAACCTTGCGAGATAAAAATATTACATCATAAAAAAGAAGTTTTCAATTTTAAATTGCATGATGATAGACATTTCGGATGGACAAAATGAGTACATTATGGGATGAGACTGATGAAGATTGCCTTGAACTTGTAAAAGATTGGACAGATCCATATCCCACTCCACAACTTATTGAGTATGATGGTGTTCTTGTAGTAAGAGATGATTTGCTCAATGCAGGTTCAAAAGTTCGTTTCGTAGATTATCTTATTGGTTCAAATAAAAACATAAATGAATGGGTCTTTGGTTCATGTCCTGCTACAGGATATGCACAGATAAGTTTACCTATTGCATGTAAACGTCATAACAAAAAAGCAGTTTTGTTCATGGCTAAACGTGATGAGAAAAATTTTACTGAGTATCAAAAACGTGGCATAGAATTAGGTGTTGATTATCATTGGGTAGAAAATGGTATGTTGACAGTCACACAAAAACGTGCAAAAGATTATGCCGCCGAGTCATCTGACAGAATGGTATTGCCATTGGGACTTGAACATCCAACAGTTCTAGGGTCAATAATCAAAATTGCAAGAAGTTTACCAATCACACCAAATGAGGTATGGACTGTAGGTTCAAGCGGAACATTAAATAGGGGGTTGCAATTAGCGTGGCCATATGCTACAATACATGTTGTAAGTGTGGGGCACATCATGAATGAACGAGAAATAGGTAGAGCAATTTATCATCGTAGTGAATATAGGTTTGACCAACCTGTAAAAGAGTATGAGATGCCACCGTTTCCTTCCGCTCCTACATATGATGCAAAAGCATGGAAGTTTATTCAAGAACTTTCTGACAAAAAAGGTACAACATTATTTTGGAATGTGGGTGCATGAAACATTTTTATGAACGTAATGACTATGTTCTAGATCATGAAGTCAACAGAACATTTGACGATATTCTTTGGATGTCAGATGATGAATTTCGTCAATGGTTGACTGATATGAGAAAGACAATTGCATATGCTTGGGATGAACTTGGGTTGCCACCAAGAGTTGGTTGGAATGAAAATGATATTATAGAACAGTTTAACAAGATGTCATCGTTTCCTGTTCATGAGATGGACAAAGGTGATAACATAGTTCGTAATACATCTGTCATCGGTAATGCTTGTAATCAGTTCTTTCCGACGATGATGAAGACCAGAATTAATTATTCTAAAAATGATGATGGTCTTTCAATCTACGACCATTTTGTAGATGATAAACTATCTGAAAAAGTTTACAAATATTCACATCGTCATTTCAAGCGAGACAGTTTTTATGAGTATTCACAAACAGTTCCTGTTCGTGGTAAGATTAAAGACTTTCTAATACCTGCCGAATCTGGTAAGCAATGGGTAGAAATATTTGAGAGAGATTTTAGACATAAAGAAACTCATGACTACTGGATTGCACCTCATTCAGAAGATACAGAATATACTGGTCATAATCAAGAACTTGTGAATGTGAAATGGTGTACACTTACGAAAGATGAAATCAACGAATTGAATATTCCTGAAAAATGCCTTGTCAATGCAAAACTAGATGAGAATGATTTATTTCGTATTCGTTTATTCAAGTTCGGTCAAAGAATATTTCCTGTTGGTTTCAAAGCATTTAGAATTTCATGGTGTCAGTATGCAGTAAACTTTCCACCACTCACCGCTAAATATTTGTATGAGAGATACACCGAACACATTAAAGAGCAAGATGTTATCAACATTTATGACCCTTCTAGCGGTTGGGGCGGTCGTATTCTTGGGGCTATGGCTGTCCGTGACGACCGTAATATCCACTATATTGGGACTGACCCGAACACGGATCATACGATTGAAGAATTGGGTATTACAAAGTATGAATACCTTGCAAACTTTTTTAACGAAAATAAATATGGATCTCTTTTCCCGCACAACAATACCTATGAAATCTATCAACTCGGTTCGGAAGAAATCAGTAATAATAAGCAGTTTCAAACGTACAGAGGAAAACTTGATATCGTTTTCACAAGTCCTCCATATTTTGCAAAAGAAGCCTATTCAGAAGACGAAGAACAATCTTACAAAAAATTCCCAGAATACCAGTCTTGGGTAGATGGGTTTTTACGACCAACTCTTGAAACATGTATTGAGTACCTAAAACCAAACAGATATTTGCTTTGGAACATTGCCGATGCAAAGTTTGGTCCTGATATGTTACCGCTTGAAGAAGACAGTAACAAGATATTGCGAGAGCATGGTATGGAGTTTGTTGAAGTAGTGAAGATGACACTTGCTTGGATGCCAGGTGGTAATCGTATTGGTGAAGATGGTAAGCCTAGTTACAAAAATGCAGTACAAGTAGATGGTAAGTGGTTCAAGTATGAGCCGATATTTGTTTGGAAGAAACCTGCTTGACCTTTCGCATTATTTTTGATACAATCAATTATAGATGATGCGATATATACATCTCCTAAAGCGAGTATAGTTCAGTCGGTAGAACATCTGCTTGCCAAGCAGAAGGTCACGAGTTCGAATCTCGTTACTCGCTCCATGAAAATTAAAATCAATAAATGAAAATTAAAATTGAAAAATTCAATGGTTCATCCAAATTTTTGGATGATCTAAGTGATGTTGCATTCAAACTTCCATATTTCACTAAACCATCAAAACAAAAAACAAAGATCGGCAGTTTGGTATTTGATCCTGTTAAAACAAATAACTATTTTAAAGAGACTTTGGTAGAAAGTGGCTGGAAACCAAATGTGAAAATTCCTTCTTCTTTACGTCACATGGGTAAAGATGTTGATTTTTTCAAAGATGGTGTCGTAATGGAAGTACAGTTTTCAAATTATCCTTTTCTTTTGAATAATATTATTAGAACAGAGTTATTCAAAAAATCTTCATTGAAACTGGATGACTCTTTTGTACATGAATTAATTATTATTACCAAGACAAAAGACATTCCCTCTGCCAACAGTTCACTTTATTTTGAACAGGCAAAGAATCAAATTACTTCCATCATTGAATATAATATGATTGACTTGCCAATTACCTTGATAGGTTTGTACGAAAATGAAGTCAGTTCAAAAAACCCTTGACATTCCTACCCAGTTTGCTATTATATAACTATAGATGAGTAACCCTAATCAATAAATCTTATGGATATTAGAGAATCAAAATCGATGTTAGCCAAATTGTTGGCCACTGAGAACATCAAAGTTGAACACGGCAATTATGAAACTGCCGCCTTTGATCCTAATAAACGTGTGCTTTATCTTCCGATTTTCAAGTGGATGGACGGTGATGTCTATGACCTTCTTGTTCTTCATGAAGTGAGTCATGCACTTAATACTCCTGCTGATGGTTGGCATTCTTCTGCTAGTTCAAAAGGCAAAGGTTACAAGTCATTTCTTAATGTCACCGAAGATGCTCGTATTGAGAAGAAAATCAAGCGAAAGTATCCTGGTGCTTCCAAAGCAATGGTACTTGGGTATCGTGAATTGATGAAAAATGATTTCTTTGGTATCAGTCATGTAAATGTTGACGGACTGCCTCTCATTGACCGTATCAATCTTCATACAAAAGGTGGTGCTTCAATGGGTATTTCTTTTACCGAAGATGAAATGAAGTGGGTTGATAAATTGATGTCTCTTGAAACTTTTCCTGAGATTGTCGAGTTTACTGACCGACTTTATGATTATTGTGCAGAAAATGAAAGTATGACCGATGATCATGATTTCGATATGTTTTCAAGTAAAGGTTATGGTGAAGATGATGAAGAAATTAATCCTGATATGATGGGTGATTCTCCTTTTGAATGGGATGATACTGAAGAAACTGAAGGTGAAACTGGTATGAAAGGTTCTTCAAGTGAAAGTGAGGATGAAAGCGAAGGTGAAGATGAAGAATCTTCTAATTCTGATGGTCCTTCTGCCGAGTCTGATGATTCTTCAAATGGTTCAGAAGAAACCAATTCTTCTTCTGGTAATTCACCTGCTGATAAATTTAAAGATGAATTTGAGAATGATGAATCTGATGGTCAAGTCAATCCGTCAAACACTGTAGGTGCTGAAGGTGGTGTCAATACTAACATTAATCCGAATGCAGTTGCTGGTCCTCGTTCAATTACTGATGAATTCTTTCGCAGAAAAGAAACAGAATTGAATGATAGAATTGATAGTGACAAAAAATATATCTATGCTAATTTACCAAAGCCAGTTCTTGAAAATATTGTTATAGATTATAAAAAATTGGCTCAGTTACATGATAAGTATTATAATCAAGAACAACATTCAGGATATTGGGGCACAATGACACCATCGGAGTCATGGTCAACCGCTCCAAAACGATATAAGGAATTCCGTGAGCAAAATAAATCAATTGTTGATTATCTTGCCAAAGAGTTTGAGATGAAGAAACGTGCAGATGAGTACAAACGTACTGCATCGGCAAATACTGGTGTTCTTGAAACTTCAAAACTTTACTCTTACAAGTATTCTGATAATCTTTTTAAGCGAGTGGCTACGGTTGCTAGTGGTAAAAATCATGGTCTTGTCATGTTTATTGACTGGTCTGGTTCAATGAGTGCTAATATGGCGGGTACGGTTGAACAAATGATGATACTTGTGATGTTCTGCAAAAAAGTAAACATTCCGTTTGATGTTTATGCTTTTACTGACAGAATATGGCGTTCTAATGATGAATCAATCATTGATACAGATGATGGTAAACCCAAATGGGATTATCAACCTGGTGATTTTTGTGAGCAAGGTCATTTCAATCTCATGCAGTTATTTTCGAGTAAAATGTCAAATATCGAATTCAACAAAGCATGTTGGAATGCTATCAACATCCGTGATTATTACAACAGTAAAGTTGATTGGCACTATAATGGTGGCAAGAGTCCTTCAATCCCTAGTCAATACTCGTTGGGTGGTACACCGTTGAATGCCGCTATCGTTGCTAGTCATGAACTGGTTCGCAGATTCAAGCGAGACCACAATGTTCAGATTGTTAATACCGTATTTCTTACTGATGGTGATTCATGTCAAGCAGGTTATTATCTTGATTCAGAAGGTAAAGAACAACATATTGGTCGTAATGATCAATTGACGGTACGTGATATACCATCAAAGTCGGAAGTTGTACGTTCCAAAACAATGGGTTGGTTTGCTTCTCACCGAGCAACTACTGAATTGTTGTTCAATTCTTTGCGTAAAGCGACTGGTGCAAACATCATTGGTTTCTTTCTTGTCAATCGTCTTGACCGTCATAAAGCGAGTTATTATTCAAATGATAATAACGATTTCAATGACATGATGGATTCATGGCGTAAAGAAAAATGCATTGTTGCTGAGATTGACGGTTACGACAACCTCTATATAATTAAAGATGGTTCAGATTTGCAGATTGATGAAAAGTCAGAACTTGACAAAGTTGATGCTGGCTCTAAAAAATCTGCGATTCGTACCGCTTTCAAAAAAATGAATCGTAAGAAATTACGCAACCGTGTAGTCCTTAACAAATTCATTGAACAGGTAGCATAGAGGTAAATATGGCAGAAGAAAAAGATGAAAAGGAAAAAGATGAACAGTATTATTCAGAAGAAGAATGGGGTGATATTCTTTTTGCAAAAGAAATGGCAATTAGAGATATTGCAGAAAAAACCCTTGACAATTCTGAATAATTTGCTACAATACTAAATGTAAGTGAGATTTTTAATTCTTTCGTAATGAGGTAATATGATATTGACTGGTAAACAACAAAAGTTTCTTGACCTTTTAAAATCTGAAGGTTTTGAAGATTCCTTGACAATGAGTGATATTAAGGAATTGAGAAAAAAACATGGAACTATAACTTGCCAATGGCTGATGAAAGATCCTGTTTTTCGTATGTCTCGTGGTGTTTATAGCATTCCTGAAGTTGCCGCTAATGGTGAAGTAATTATGGGTGAAAGCACTGCCTCACCTTTAACCGCAGAACCTGTTATGATTGCTACAAAAGTTGATGAGAAGGTCACTCGTATTGAACCTTCTCTTCCTGCATCTATCACTAATACTGAAGATGTCAGTTTTGTACCTGAAATTGATGGAACATTTGTTCCTTTTGGTCAGTTTAAAGATATTCATAATATCATTAAATCAAATTTGTTCTATACAGGTTTTATTACTGGCCTGTCTGGTAATGGTAAAACTTTTCTTGTTGAGCAGGCTTGTGCTAAAGCCAAACGTGAATTGTTTCGTGTCAATATTACTGTTGAGACTGATGAAGATGATCTTCTCGGTCATTACGTATTGATTGACGGTCAAACTGTCTGGCAAAATGGTCCTGTCATTCAAGCAATGGATCGTGGTGCTATTCTGCTTCTTGATGAAGTTGATCTTGCATCTAATAAGATCATGTGTTTGCAACCAGTCCTTGAGGGTAAAGGTGTTTATGTCAAAAAGATTAATCGTTTTGTCAAACCCAAGACTGGTTTCAATGTGATTGCTACCGCAAACACTAAAGGTAAAGGTTCTGATGATGGACGTTTCATCGGCACTAACATTCTCAATGAGGCATTCCTTGAGCGTTTTGCAATTACTATTGAGCAAGAGTATCCTACTCCTGCTACCGAGAAGAAAATCCTCGTTGGTATTATGCAATCACTTGGGTGTTTTGATGAAGAGTTTGCACAGAAACTTGTAGATTGGGCAGACATTATCCGCAAGACATTCTATGATGGTGGCATTGATGAAATCATATCCACCAGGCGACTTGTTCACATCGTAAATGCATTCAAGATTTTCGGTGACCGAATGAAGTCAATCCAACTTTGTGTCAATCGTTTTGATGATGAAACAAAACAGGCATTTCTTGACCTGTACACCAAAGTTGATGGTGAAGTTAATAAACCTTCAGAAGAAACTTCAGAAGGAGGTGAATCCCAAGTTGATTCTGATGACAGAACACCTTTCTAATTGATGCATAAATAATAGGTGAGTTCAGCAGGGCTCACCTATTTTTTTATTTACTCGTGAGAAAATTATGGAAATTAATATTAATGGAAACGTGATTGTGAGACACCAATCAGTTCCCGAATGTCAATGGTGCGATAAAGCAAAAGAATTGTTTGAGGAAAATCAAGAAAAATATACAGTTATATATTCGGATAAACGATTTTTTGGAGATTTGATGAAAATCACCAAATCTACTATGGTTCCTCAAATATTTATTAAAGGAAAATATGTAGGAGATTATAATAATTTATTAGACTATTATGATAAGGAGAACAATGAAAGTACCTAATACTAAACCTGAAAATTTACTGAAATTTTTATAATATAACATAGGATTATAATGCAAATTGAAGTACAAGCAAAAGATTTACAGAAGAAAAAAATATTTGTAGCAACACCAATGTATGGCGGTCAATGTGCAGGAATGTACACTAAAGCCTGCATTGACCTTGCTACAATGTGTGCTAATTACGGAGTTGAATGTAGATTCTTTTTTATATTTAATGAATCACTTATTACAAGAGCAAGAAATTATCTTGTAGATGAATTTTTGAGAGCCGAAGAGTTTACTCATTTGATGTTCATTGATGCGGATATTAATTTTAATCCAAAAGATGTACTTTCGCTTGCGGTACTTTGTGATGATGAAAGACCTATCATTGGAGGTCCTTATGGTAAAAAATGCATTGCTTGGGAAAAGATTAGACAAGCCGTTGATGCTGGAACTGCTGATGAAGATCCTGATGAACTTCAAAAATTCACAGGTGATTTTGTTTTCAATCCTGTGATGGGAACAAAAGAATTACAGATTAATGAGCCGTGTGAAGTTTTAGAAATTGGCACAGGTTTTTTCATGGCTCAAAGAGAAGTTTTTTCGAAATGGAAAGAGGCATACCCTCAGTTTCATTATAAACCTGACCATAATCGTTCAGAACATTTTACTGGTGACCGATACATTCATGCATATTTTGATACTGTCATTGATAATGACAAATATATGCCTATGGGTGCTTCCAATGGTTCAGACAGATATTTATCTGAAGATTATGCATTCTGTCAATTGGCCAGACATATTGGTATCAAAATCTTTTTGTGTCCTTGGATGAAGTTAGGTCATGTCGGTACATATGTTTTTGATGGTACAATGTCAGACCTTGGAAGAATAGATCCTTCGAATAAATGGGCATTGAAAAATATGAAACAATCTCAGCAAATGAGAGAGGACAGAAAAAGAGAAGTTGAAAATGCTAGAGCGGTTCAAGAAGTTGAAGAAATTCAAAAAAGGAGTGAATCTAGAAAAGAAAGGAGAAGTAAAACCAAAAAGAAAAAATAATTGACAAATAATGTTAATATGTTATAATATGAACAATACAAAATCAATATGGAGTTATTATGAAATTTAGTGAAGAAACTATGTCAATTCTCAAAAATTTTTCCGCTATCAATAACGGAATTTATTTTGAGCAAGGTAATGTTGTCAAAACAGTATCACCTAAAAAATCAATTTTAGCAGAGGCTAAAACTGAAGATTCTGTTCCTGTAGAATTTGGTATTTACGATTTAAATAAATTTCTTGGTGCTATCTCATTATTTGATTCTCCAGAACTTTCTTTTGAATCTAATCATCTTGTTATGACCAGTGATAAGGCTAAAGTAATCTATTCATTTTGTGATGCCAGTTTAGTTGTAAGACCGCCTAATAAAGAACTAGCATTACCTAATGTAGATGTCTCATTTAAATTATCAAAAGATATCTATGATTCAACTGTAAAGGCGGCACTTGTGCTTCAAGTTCCAGAGATTGGAATTGTTGGTGATGGATCTAAATTGAAATTACAAGCGTATGAAAGTAAGAACAATTTGAGTGAGCAATTTAGTTATGAACTTGGTGATACAACTGACACCTTTTCTATCATATTCAAAGTAGAAAACTTTAGTAAATTGATGAGTAAAGACTATAATGTATCCATGTCTTCTAAAGGTCTTTCCAAGTTTGTTTCTGATGATGAGAAACTTGTCTATCACATTGCAATAGAAAATAATTCTACATTTAATGCTTAATTATGCAAAATCGTAAATCGTTTCTTTGGGTGGAGCGTTACCGTCCAAAAACAATTTCGGAATGCATCCTACCAGACCATATAAAATCTCTTTTTGAAGATATAAAAAAACAAGGTCGTATTCCCAATCTTATTCTCAATGGTGGTCCAGGTACTGGTAAGACCACTGTTGCAAAGGCACTTTGTAATGAGGTTGGGTGCGATTATTTGTTCATTAATGGTTCCGAAGATTCTGGTATTGATATTCTCAGAAATAAAGTTCGTGGATATGCTTCTACTATGGGTTTTGATGGTGGAGCAAAGGTTGTCATACTTGATGAGGCAGATTATCTCAATCCACAAAGCACTCAGCCAGCCTTGAGAGCCTTCATTGAAGAGTTTGAGAAAAGTTGTACTTTTATTCTTACATGCAACTATGCAAATCGTATTATATCTCCTTTACATTCAAGATGTCAGGTAGTTGAATTCAAAATAAGTAATTCTGAAAAACCTGCTATAGCCCATGCTTTTTTAAAAAGAATTGTATATATATTAGACGAAGAGAAGATAGAGTACGATAAAAAGGTAGTTGCTAACATTATTATGAAACATTTTCCTGATAACAGGAGAGTGTTAAATGAACTTCAAAAATATGCATCATCTGGTATAATAGATGAAGGCATACTTTCTCAAGTTGCAGAAGTCAATTTAAAAGAATTGATGTTTGCTATGAAGGATAAACATTTCAATGAAGTTCGCAAGTGGGTTGCCGACAACATTGATAATGACCCACAAAAAGTGTTTCGCAAGATTTATGATGTTTCATCCGAGTATGTCCAACAATCTTCAATTCCGCAATTAATATTAATACTGGCAGACTATCAATACAAATCTGCATTTGCGGCCGATCAAGAATTAAATCTAGTGGCTTGTCTTACAGAAGTTATGGTAGAATGTCAGTTTAATTAAAGGAACAAATGTTTAAAAAATCAATACTCATAATGGTTTTGATGACAAGTATTGGTTATGGATGTATAAAACATGAAGCAAAAATTGATACTCCACCTGATACAGATAATGCTACAGTTGAAGCATCACCTGTAAGACAATGGGATCCAGTTCGAAAAGAATTTTGGACGGCAATGTTATTTACACAATTATCTAATATTTCTGGTATAAGAACAAGATTTGTTCCTAAGCATTTACATTTAATGGTTAGATGTGCAATAGATGAGTATGAAAGAAGATATGAGTTAGATCAGTTTGTAGAAGTTTTTGGGGCTCCTCCAACAGGAGGTTTATCTCCGGACAATGCTAGAATATCATATGATATAACTTTTCAATGTTCTCAAAGACAAATGTTTCTTCAACAACAAGATTTTCAAAGACAACAATTAAAACCTCTTGACTTGAAAGATTCTATATAATGTCGCCATTCGTTTTTTTGCAAAATTTACAAAATATGTTGTAATATGGATGGATATAAAGGTACTTTTATAGACTCTGAAAAAATGTATTATGAGTCGAAAGTTAATTTTCATAGATTTAGAGAAGCAGAAGAAATTTATGGTTTTTTGTTGACAAATGGTGGTCTTGATTTTAGTGCTTTGAAAAAGGCATATGAATTAGATCCAATTTTGTTTAGTCAATATTTGAGTGTAAAAAAGTCTGATTTAGGATACGGTGAGAAAATAAAATATCAATTAATTGATCAGTGTGATAGTAGACATATTATGATGTCTTCAATAATTTTTTCAAAATATAAAGTTTTTGATAATATTTTGGAAATTGGTGGAGGTTATGGGAATTGGTATAGACTTAACAGAAATTTGATATCTTTTAATAAATGGATTATGGTAGATTTACCATTTTGTTTGGATTTACAAAAATGGTATTTGAATAAAGAAATTGGAGATACAAATAAACTTGATTTTAGGTCTGCATATAATTATACTATAAATGAACCTATAGATTTGGCTATTGCGGCTCATAGTTTGAGTGAATTATCATGGGATGATTTCTTAACATATTTTGCAAAAGTTTTGCTCAAATGCAAATATTTATTTTACGCTGGTCATGCTTGGAATTGTGGCTCAGAAATGTTGTCTAACAAATTAAATAAAATATCTGAAAATTTTGACTTGATTGAATCATATATGGAAGATAATGATAATGTTTATAATAATTTATATGTGAGAAAAGATGACACCATTTGATTTTTTAAATGAAATAAATCATGGCAAGAACGACCTGATGGTTGATGATATTGACCATCAGGTTGAAAAGCAATATAATCCTTACATTATCAATCGTGGTTTGTCTTTCTTTTTAGATACTATAATGGATGCTAATGAGATGAACATTCGGCACCATCTTGATAAAAAACTTCAAAACTCTTATTATCTAAATAATATCAGGAAACGTAAACGATTCTCTAAATGGCATAAAGCAGAAAAATCTGAGTTGTTAGAAATCGTTATGGAATTTTATGGATATAGTATTAAACGAGCAAAAGAAGTTTTACCTTTATTAACGGTTGAGAATATAGAAGAGATGAAAAAGGTGTTGGATAAAGGTGGGATGAAAGGAGTGAAATGACTTATGGCGTTGACCAAATGATAGAGATCACTATCAAGGAATCTGATGACTTCCTTAAAATTAAAGAGACACTAACACGCATTGGTGTCGCATCACGCAAAGATAAGACACTATATCAGTCTTGTCATATTTTACACAAACAACAGAAATATTATATTGTGCATTTCAAAGAATTGTTTGCACTAGATGGTAAGCCTACAAATTTTTCAGAAAATGATATTGCAAGAAGAAATACAATTACAAATCTTTTAGCAGAATGGGAATTGCTTACAATAGTTGAGCCAGAAAAAACAAAAGATCCTGTTGTATCTCTTAATCAATTAAAAATACTTTCATTTTCAGAGAAAGAAGAGTGGACACTTACTCCCAAATATAACATTGGTAAAAAATCATAATGAGCAGTGTAAAAATTCAACAGAAACTAGGAGTATTCTGTTTACATGATGATATTGAGATTCCATCATTGGCAACAGAAAAATCCGCATGTTTTGACCTTAAAGCATATCTTAAAAAAGATGCAAAACTTTTAGCATTCAATCAATATAATCACAAAAAAGAAGTTACACTCAAAGGTGATCATCTTGAAATGATACCTAAATGGAGATATTTAATATCTACAGGATTGATATTTGATATTCCTCCAGGATATTATATAAAAGTACATCCACGATCCGGTAATGCATTAAAAAAGGGATTGGTCACTGCAAATAATACAGGTATTATAGATGAAGATTATGTAGAAGAATGTAATTGTATAATGATTAATTTATCAGATGATCCTTATATAGTAGAACATGGTGATAGAATAGCACAAGCAGAACTAAGACAAGCCGAATCATATGTAATAGGTCGTATTAATAATAGACCTTTACAAAAGACTGAAAGAGATGGTGGATTTGGATCCACAGGAACTTGACAAATCCGAAATTTGTGTTATAATTTATTATAAATAGAATTATAGTTGTTATGAGATGTGCCAATATTGGACATCTCTTATCGTGGCATATTGCCACACGGAGTTAGCCTATGCGTAACTCCAAAATTAATCTCGCTAATATAGGAGATAATTATGTTGAATCAAGAAATGGCTATAACATTCCCCAATAACATCCGAGATTTTGAAAGAGCATTCCAGACAAGTGTTGGATTAGACTCTTTATTTTCCCGTCTATTTGATGTTGATCCTGGTACCTCAAGTTCAGGATACCCTCCATATAACATCAAAAAAACTGGTGAGTATGCGTATCAAATTGAGATGGCTCTCGCTGGATTCTCTAAAGACGAATTACAGGTAGAAGTGGCGGACGGTACACTTTCAATTAAGACCGTTCCCTCTAAAAAAGAGGAAGAAAATGACTTTCTTCATCGTGGAATTGCCAAGAGGCAATTTTCTCGCAGATTTACCCTATCCGACGATGTGGTTGTGAAGGGTGCAGACCTGTATAACGGGCTTCTTACTATTGACTTGGAGAGAGTATTACCAGAGGAAAAGAAACCTCGGCAAATCCAAATCAATGATGGAATGAAAGTTGTAGATCATAAAGTAGTATAACTTTTGAGGCGGTCTTCGGACCGCCTTTTTAGGAGTATATTTGAGAAATTTTAACACACACAACACACATATAGAAAGGAAATTATGTCTAGTAATCCATTTGAACTACGTTTTAAACTCTTAGAAATGGCACAAGGTTATCTCAATGATAATTATGCTAGATCCGAAAATATGATGTATCAATTATGGGATGAAGCAAAGGCTCATGGTGATGCAAACATGAAATTATGGAAAGAACTTCAACCCGAATCATATACCATTGATGATATTAAGAAGAAGGCATCTGAGTTGTATGAATTCGTAGAAAAGAAATAATTTTTGATAAATTGGGAAGGAAATGCTTATATATTTCCTTCCTTTTTGTTAATAAAAATAAGTAGAAAATATGTTATCATTTAATACATATATCACAGAGTCAAGTCTTTCCAGAATTATGACCCATGTAGAGAAAACAGAAAATTTTGGTGTAATGTCACCTTTTAGAAAAGAATTTTCTAATAAAGAAAATCTTGAGCGTTATAAAGAACTTAAAAAAATAGTCAGAGATAATGGTTATGGTTTTATTGAAATGAAAGGTGGTTATCAAGAAGAAGATGGATTTGTTAATGAAAAATCTTTATTTATTCCTAATATTAGACAAAAAGAAATGATAGAGTTGGGTAAGAAATATGACCAACATTCAGTAATTATAAAGGATAGACAAACCTTTGCGATGATAGGCACAAATAAAAGTGCAGGAATTGGTAAAGTATTAGATAAATTTGATGTGAAAGGAAGAAATATTTCCATAGATGATGTTGGAGATAAATTTAAAGATTTCTTTTCTCGTCTATTGAAGGGTTCTCATAGAGGAAAAAAATTCTTATTTAAAATGCAAGAGAAAAAAGAAACAAGTATGTATTATTATAAAAAACATGGACCCCAATGGGTCACCATTTTAGAAGAGGATTAAATGAAACTGACAAAGAATTTTTCGTTAAAAGAAATGACATTTTCTGACACCGCTATTCGTAGAAATATACCGAATGAGCCTACAATGGAAGAAGTTGTCAGTTTAACAAATCTTTGTTGCTATATTCTTCAGCCTGTCAGAGAGCATTTCGGTAAAGCAGTCCGTATAAACTCTGGTTTCAGGTCAGTTAAATTATGTGAAGCAGTGGGAAGTTCAGCAAAATCACAACATGCAAAAGGCCAGGCCGCCGATTTTGAGATCAATGGACTATCAAATAAAGAATTAGCGACATGGATTTATAAGAATTGTGATTTTGACCAGATCATATTAGAATTTCATGATCCAGAGGGAGATCCGAATAGCGGATGGGTCCATTGTTCGTATAGAAACGATGGTTCTAATCGCCATAATGGACTAATTATAAATCAAAAAACAAAAGGCAAGTATTTGCCATGGAAACCGTAAAAGCATTATTTTGGAAAATATATTTACAGTTTTTATTTTTAATAGGTGCATTTCAATCTAAGAAAACTTGGATTGACAAACACATATTATTGTGTTATGATAAACTTGATGAAATGGGGAGTTCCTATCAATACAGATATACCAGATTCAATGCATGAGTTTTTATACTAACGTTCAAAATGTAAAAGGCAAAGTCTTTTTTCGTGGTGTGGACGAAAAAGGCAAACACTTCAAACACAAGGTTGATTACAACCCTACCCTATACGTCCCTTCTCAAAAAGAATCAAATTGGAAAACACTTGAAGGTGAGAATGTTTCTGAAATAAATTGTGGCTCAATATCAGAAGCAAAAAATTTTATTCGTAAATATGAAGGTGTAGACAATTTCAAAATCTATGGCAATACAAATTTTCATTATTGTTTCATAGCAGATAATTATCCAGACACAATGCAATACGATAAAAATCTGATTGGTATTGCAAACATTGATATTGAGACAAGATCAGAGAATGGATTTCCAGAACCTCAACTCGCACAAGAAGAGGTCATATCGATTACAGTGAAATATAAAGGTAAGTTTTTTTCTTTTGGTTGTGGAGATTATACTCCTAGTCAAGAGAATGTTCACTATATGAAATGTGGTAATGAAATACATTTGTTACAAGAGTTTCTTTCTTTTTGGGAAAGACTCGATATTGATGTGGTGACTGGTTGGAATGTGAAATTTTTTGATATTCCATATCTTGTCAATCGTATGAATAAATTATTTGATAAACCTGAATATCAAAGACTGTCTCCATGGAAGTTTGTGAGTGAAAGAACAGTCAATCAAATGGGTTTTGGAGGTACACGAGAGCAACAAGCATTTGAATTAGTTGGTGTTGCGACACTTGACTATCTTGACTTATATCGTAAATTCACTTATACACAACAAGAAAATTATAGACTTGACCATATAGCACACGTAGAACTTGGTGATAAGAAATTAGATTACTCAGAATTTGGTAGTTTGCATCAATTATACAAACAAGATTTTCAAAAGTTTATGGATTACAACGTAAAAGACGTTGACCTTGTAGATAGACTTGAAGATAAATTGAAATTAATTGAAACTGCTATTGTGCTTGCATATGATGCTAAAGTGAATTATACAGATGTATTTACTCAAGTGAGAATGTGGGATACTTTAATATATAATGAATTGCGTGGTAAAAATATTGTACTACCACCAAAGAAAAATACATTCAAGGATAATCCATACGAAGGTGCTTATGTAAAAGAACCGAAACCTGGTGCATATAACTGGGTTGTGTCGTTTGACTTAAACAGTTTGTATCCACATTTGATTATGCAATACAATGTGTCACCTGAAACTATGGTTCTAGATTATCCTCCACAATCTGTAACAGTTGACAAACTGCTAGATAAAGAAATCAATACAAAATATTGTCAACGTGAAGAATTATCTATGGCGGCAAATGGTTATCATTTTCGTAGAGACATACAAGGGTTTCTACCTGCTATGATGGAGCGTATGTATAATGAGAGATCCAAGTTTAAGAAGCAAATGCTTAAAACTCAACAACTATACGAGAATGAGAAGAATCCGTCTGAACGAGTGAAACTATCAAAAGAAGTCGCAAGACTTGACAACATGCAGATGGCAAGAAAAATTCAACTGAATTCTGCTTATGGTGCTTTGGGTAATCAGTATTTTCGTTTCTTTGATGTGAGATGTGCAGAAGCAATTACTACTGGTGGTCAGTTGTCTACCAGATGGGTTGAACGAGATGTGAATGAGTATCTAAACAAAATACTCAAAACAAAAGATAATGATTATGTCATTGCATCTGATACAGATTCAATTTATGTGTGTCTTGATGACCTTGTGAAGAGTGTATTTGATGATGATAGTGATAAGAAAAAGGTAATCGACTTTCTAGATAAGGTATGTGCTGGCAAAGTACAAGATTGTATTGACAGATCGTTCAATGGGTTACGTGAATACATGAATGCATATCAGCAAAAGATGTTCATGAAACGTGAGGTTCTTGCTGACAGAGCAATCTGGACTGGTAAGAAACATTATATCATTAATGTACATGACAGTGAAGGTGTGCGATTTGAGAAACCTAAAATCAAAGTCAAGGGACTTGAATCGGTTAAATCTTCAACACCTGCTATTGTGAGACAAAAACTTGCTGATGCATATAAGATATTGATGAATGATACAGAAGAAGATATGATTGCATTCGTTGAAAGTTTTCGTAATGAGTTTGAAACATTGCCACCAGAAGATGTTGCGTTTCCTCGTTCAGTCAAAGGTATCGAAAAGTATAGTGATAGTGTTCAACTCTACAAGAAAGGTACGCCAATACATGTGAAAGGTACTCTCATACATAATAAATTACTACGAGAACATAAACTTACGAGAAAATATCAGATCATTCAAGAGGGTGAGAAGATAAAGTTTTCGTATCTAAAAACACCAAATCCAGTAGGTGATACAGTTATCAGTATGGGTAATACACTGCCTGCCGAATTTGACTTACATAAATTTATTGACTACGATACGCAATTTGAGAAAACATTTCTCGATCCTTTGAAAGATATTTTGGATTGTGTCGGATGGGATCATGAAAAAAGATATACAATTGATGATTTTTTTATTTAAGGAGTTGTAATGAGTTTTTTGACAGATATGATTAAGGAGACAGGAAATGAATATGCTGGATTGGTTTCTGATGGTGTTGAAGCAGGTGATGTTGAATCCTTTATTGATTCCGGTAGTTATGCTCTCAATGCTTTACTATCGGGAAGTATCTATGGTGGGCTTGCAGGGAACAAGATTACCGCCTTTGCTGGAGAATCGGCTACAGGAAAAACATTTTTTGTACTCGGTATTGTCAAACAGTTTTTGTCAGATAATCCTGACGGTGGTGTTCTTTACTTTGAGTCTGAGTCTGCAATAACAAAAGACATGATTGAGAAGAGAGGTATTGATTCTTCTCGTATGGTCATGTTGCCAGTCGCATCAATACAAGAGTTTGCTCATCAATCGACAAAAGTTCTTGACAAATATCTAGCAGATCAAGAACGTAAACCTTTGATGATTTGTCTTGATAGTCTTGGTATGTTATCTACATCAAAAGAACTAGGTGATATTGCTGATGGAAAAGAGACAAAAGACATGACACGAGCCGCCCTTGTAAAAGGAGCATTTAGAGTATTGACACTCAAAGCAGGTAAAGCGAAAGTTCCTATGCTCGTTACAAATCATACATATTCACAAGTTGGTGTGATGTTTCCACAACAAGTGATGGGTGGTGGTACAGGGTTGTACTATGCTTCAAGCAATATAGTATTTTTATCAAAGAGAAAAGAAAAAGAAGGTACAGAAGTTATTGGTAATGTGATTCATTGTAAGAATCACAAGTCTAGATTAACGGTAGAAAATAGAATGATTGATGCTCTTGTCACATATGATAAAGGTTTAGACAGATGGTATGGTATGTTAGAACTTGCAGAAGAAGCCGGTATTTTTTCTAAAGTTTCTACACGTTTTGAGTTACCAGACGGATCAAAATTATTTGGTAAGCAAATTTTGCAACAACCTGAAAAATATTTTACAGAAGATGTCATGAAAAATATTGACGATTTTTGTAAAGAAAAGTTTTTATATGGAACAACAAAAAACGATGAAGGAGTGGTACGAGATAGTACAGAATCCTCAGAGTGTTGAAGAGGATCAAAAAGCATTTCGTATAGCAAAAGGTAAATTTACAGATGTTATTTACAAATATCATACATTTGGTGTTAATGATAGGGCTAATGAAGACGGAACATTGACATATAAATTTGAGTATGATATACTTGAAATACCTGAAGAAATTGTAAATAAAAAATATGCTGATGAGGAAGGTAAAGAATTTGAAACTCTCATTGGTGAGATTTTATTAGAATTAGTGCAAGAAAACATAGACACAACCGAAAGCGAGGATGGAAAGACTAGAAAATACGATTTTAAAGAATCTCTTGTATAATGATGAATTTGTAAGAAAATCATTACCATATTTAAAAAGTGAATATTTCCTTGAACAAACAGACAAAATTTTATTTGAAGAAATCAATGACTACATTCAAAAGCATAATCATTCGCCACTTGAGGAAAACCTTGAAATTGATCTAAGTGAAAATCCTAAATTAAATGAAGAGCAACTAAAAAGTGTAATTGAAAGATTACATCAATACAAAGGCACCGTAATTGATAAAAATTCTCAAGAATGGCTTTTAGAAAAGACCGAAGAATTTTGTCAAGACAAAGCAATCTACAATGCAGTATTAGAGTCGATTAGCATTATTGATGGTCAAAAGAAGACCAATAAAACAAAAGGTGCCATACCCAGTATATTGTCTGATGCACTTGCAGTCTGTTTTGATCCTCATATCGGTCATGATTACATAGAAGACTCTGATGAAAGATATGAATCATATCATAGAGTAGAAGAACGTATTAAGTTTGATTTAGAATATTTCAATACAATCACCTCAGGCGGTCTTCCAAATAAGACATTGAACATTGCAATGGCAGGTACTGGTGTTGGTAAATCTTTGTTTATGTGTCATGTGGCGTCAAGTTGTCTATCTCAAGGATATAATGTACTGTATATCACACTTGAAATGGCAGAAGAAAAAATTGCAGAAAGAATTGATGCAAATTTGATGAACATCACACTTGATGATTTGAAAAAATTACCTAAAGATTTGTACGATAGAAAAGTTTCACAGATAAGTAAGGTTACAGATGGTAAATTAATTGTCAAAGAGTATCCAACCGCATCAGCAAATGTAAATCATTTTCATAGTTTGATGAACGAACTGAAACTCAAACGACAATTTGTTCCTCAAATTATTTTTGTAGATTATTTAAATATATGTTCTTCTTCTAGATTGAAGCAAGGGGCGAATGTAAACTCTTATACATTCATAAAATCCATTGCTGAAGAACTGCGTGGCATGGCAGTTGAATATAATGTGCCTATTGTGTCTGCCACGCAGACCACAAGGTCTGGTTTTACAAGTACAGATGTTGGACTTGAGGATACATCTGAATCGTTTGGACTTCCTGCAACGGCTGATTTGATGTTTGCTTTGATATCTACTGAAGAACTTGAACAGTTAAATCAAATCATGGTCAAACAACTTAAAAATAGATATAACGATCCAACAAGTTCTAAAAGATTTGTGATTGGTATTGACCGAGCAAAAATGAAATTATATGACCTTGAGGAGTCTGCACAAGATGATTTGATTGATAGAATGACAGAAAAGAAAACAAAAAAAGGTGGGTTTAAAGCACCTTGGAACAAACAAGAATCAGATGATGAACCTGCATTTGATAAAGCCACGCATGGCAAAATGAAAAACAAAAAAGATTTTTCGGAGTTTAATTACGCATGATTAAAGTATCATCAGCACCTGGAGAGGTATTTTCTATCAATATAGAATATAAGGGGTATAACATATTAATGGTAGGGATACCAGTGGACGATTCAGATTCATATGATTGTGACATGAAAGTATTTAAGGATAATGTGGATGTCAGCGAACAATTTGAGAATCTAGATTTAACAGGTGATGGGTTGAAGAAAACACTTGACTTAATTGATACATTTTGATAAAATATATCTGTGAATGAGAGTTTTACTCTCTTTTTGTTAATCTCTTATAAATGAGGTGATATGATTCGTTTTATCTTAATGTTATTTGTAGTAGTCTTTGTAGCATTTCCGACATTTGCTAAAGTTATTGAAATGAATGGCACGAAGTATGAAGTCATCGTTCAATCCGATGGTCAATTGTTACTGAAACCCATCAATGTAAAACCATTATCAGGACCAAAAATCACAAAACTTCCTTTTGTTGTGCATGGAAAACAAGAAGAAGTTGAAGAACCATTAGTTGTTTCTGAAAACACAGATGTAATTTATAAGAAACAAACCGTAGAAGAAAGCAAAAAAATTCAAGTTTGTGATGAACCTATGGGTTGTGAAATGACACCTGAAGGTGATTGTCCAACATGTAAAACTGAATATGTTTCTGAAAAGAAAGTTGAACTTATACCAGAAGCCCTTCCTAAAGTTGAAAAAGAACCTGATTACGTTCATTTCAATGAAAAACTTCCTGAGTATTTAGAAATACAGGCAAAAAGATTGCGTGATATTGGACATCCAGCATGGATATGTTTGAAGCCTTATCTATTATGTCGGAATGGTGATCCAGTCAAGCGATCCGACTTGGCTAAAGCAAAAATAAATGCAAATTATTGTAGTTCTAGAACGCCACAGGCTAAGCAATTCTTCCATAATCCCTACGAACATTGTAATTCAACTATCGTAAATCTTTAATTAGATAAATAGTTTGAAACGAGTTATGCGGAAATAATGCAAAGTTTCAAACAATATTTAAATGAAGATAAGAACCTGCACCTTGAACATATTGAGGATGAGGTTCTTAACAATGGAGTTGATGGAACTAGACAAGCAATAAACTTTCTCAGAGGTTTGAGAGATATGCTTGCTGGTTCGACAAAAAGCGGAAAGCAGGTTCGCATCACCGTTAAGTGGGATGGTGCGCCTGCTATTTTTGCAGGAACAAATCCTGAAAACAATAAGTTTTTTGTGGGTACAAAAGGCATCTTTAATAAAGATGCAAAACTCAATTATACTCCAGAAGACATTGATAGGAATCATCCTGCAGAAGGTTTGAATAAAAAGTTAAAAACGGCACTTGAGTTTTTATCTGAATTGAATATAAAAGGTGTCATTCAAGGTGACATGATGTATAGTTCAGAAGATTTACAGAATGAAACAATTGATGGTGTAAATTATTTAACATTCAAACCAAACACTATCGTATATGCAGTACCTAAAGATAGTGATTTGGCTAAAGAGATGTTAGCATCAAAAATGGGAATCGTATTTCACACAAAGTATAATGGAGATACTTTGGCAGATATGAATGCTAGTTTTGATATTGATATTTCGGGAATGAATAAGACACCAAATGTCTGGTTCAGAGATGCAGAATATGAAGATGTGAGTGGTACGGCTTCAATGACTGAAAAAGAAACCGCTCAAATTACAGGGATTCTATCGGGTGCTGGAAGATTATTTAGACAATTAAATCCAAATATATTAAAGTTCATACAAAATCATAAGGACGTGAATATAAGAATAAAAACATATACAAATTCAAAAATAAGAGAAGGGCGCCCGATAGAAAATCCTTCAAGTCATGTTAATGGTTTGATTAAATATTTGAAAGAGAGATCCGAAAAAGAGATACAAAAGTTAAAAACAGAAAAAGCAAAGTTAAGAAAAGGTAAAGAATTTAGAGAATTTATAAAGTTTTTTCAGAATAACAGAAGACAACTGAGCATGATATTTGAAATGCAAAATTTATTGATTGCATGTAAATTATTGATTCTGAGAAAATTAGAAAATGTAAAAACATTGACTAAAACTTTCATACAAGATGATGATGGTTTTAAGGTGACGAATCCAGAAGGGTTTGTTGCAGTTGACAAGTTAAAATCTGACCAGTATGTGAAACTGGTAGACCGTCTTGAATTTTCAAGACAAAATTTCAATGCCGCCAAAAACTGGTCAAAGGGAGCATAAATGCTAGAACAAGAAAAAGAATTACTTGAGACTCTTGAAGATAAAATGATTCGAATCTCTCTTACAGAGGGAGTTGACGAAAGGTTGAGAAGACTTGCACAAAACGGTCTCATTGCTAAAGACGAAATGGCACTTTTCATCAAACTTATGAAAGACCTAGACGAAGGTAAAACACCTACGATGGCACAAAGAGTAATGATTATGAGAGTGTTTGATAAACTTCTAAAACTTATCATGGATAACAAAGAAGTGTATCAAAGAGTTTTGCAGACTGTAAAGAAAAAGAAACGAACTCAAAAAGAAGCATTTGATGCTACACATACAATTGTTGAACATAAAGGTAAGAAATTTTATGTCAATGAAAATGAAGAACTTGTTCCATACGAAGTAAAATAAATATTCTTATGAAGATAAAAGATTTGCATGAAAAGATAAGTAGAGATAAGACCGCAGTGTTCACTTTCGGTAGAATGAATCCTCCTACCATTGGTCATGAAAAACTTATCAACAAACTTAAAGATGTTGCTAGTAAAAATCGTGCAGATTGGTTTGTCTATTTAAGTTCTTCACAAGACTCAAAGAAAAATCCATTATCTTTTGATCGTAAAATCTTTTATGCAAAAAAGATGTTTGGTAGAGATGTTAATCAAAAAAACTTTCCTAAAGAACCTACTGCACTTCATGCCGCTTCATCACTTCATGATAAAGGTTATAAAAAACTTGTCATGGTTGTTGGTTCAGATCGTGTTGGACAATTTGAAAAACTCATGAAACAATATAATGGTGTTGATAATAAACCACATGGTTATTATAACTTTGATACTATTGATGTTGTATCAGCAGGTGAGAGAGATCCTGATGCAGAAGGTGTTGAAGGTATGTCCGCATCAAAATTAAGAGGATTTGCCGTAAAAGGTGATTTTACAAATTTCAGTAAAGGCTTACCAGGTTTGTCAGATAAAGATGCTAAATCTCTCTTCAATGAAATACGAAAAGGATTGAAACTTCAGGCTATATCAGAAAAACTTAAAATAGAAGAGTCAGTCATGTTTACAGAACCTGTCAGAAGAACAGAATCTTCTCAGAAAAAATATAAAGAACTTTATAAGACGAAAAAACTTCCTGAAGAAATTAAGTACATATTGTTAGATAAAGCAAAAGAATACGAGGTTCCATTCTTGACATTGAAAGGTATCTACGAAAAAGCAGAACGTCAATGGAATCATAATCACAAAGTAGGTGAATTAAAAGAAACCTTTGCAATGAATAAAGTAAATTCTCATTTAATGTCTTTAATTGATAAGGATAACATAGATGATGAATTCAAACTTTGGATAGAGATGAACGAGTCTCAAGATGTAGTCGTTTCAACTCCTACTGGTACATACGTTACAAAAACTCGAAGCATGTCTAAGAAAAGGGCAGATATACGAAATAAATTTAGAAAACCAGAAGATAAAAAATCTATCACAGTAAAAAGAGCAATTGGCAATGAAAAAAGATACATTCCAAGACAGAATGAAGAGCATGGAGCAGGTGAAAGAGGTACTGATAAACTTGTAAAAAAATATAAGAAAGATACTCCTGGTCAAGAAATACAAGAGATGTCTAAACCTCATGTATTTGTAGGTATTAAAGATACGGATCCTCGGTCTAATCTACGCCCTAGTGTTAGTTATAAACCAGGTAAGTCGGACGATTTAGTATTAATCAAACCTGTGGAAACAGATTTTTTTAACGAGAATTTAAAGGGACTTGTTAATTCACCTTATGATTTTTTAGAAGAACTTGGATTGCATACTAATTTTGGAATATTGATTAGAGATAAGGGCAATGAAAGGAAAATGGTTGATGCTATTGCCAAGAAGAAATCATTCATTACTTCAGGTTATTATGACAACATAAGTTATGCAGTTGGCACAAATGAAAATAGTTTGAGAAAAGCATTAGAAAATTCTAAAATGTACGAAAGTCTTGATGAAGCAACTGGTAATGAAATTAAAAAGTACATGAAATCAAAATGGAATACTGATGTAAGAGCATCTAAAGTTGGTACTGGTAAGTCTATGAGGGTGGTAGGTAAGATTCCTAATGATTTTAGAGCATTTGTTATTAAGAAGTTTGAGCCCAATGCAAAAATTATGGATAAGAACAATATTGATTATGGAAACATAAGAGGTAATTATGTTTCACTTAGAGTTGGTGAATGGGATGAGTTATTGAAAGAGGATATTCAAGAAAAAGCAGTATCAAAACAACAACAAAAATTCTTTGGTCTTGTCAGAGCAATACAAAAAGGTAAAGCAAGTGGTTCTCCTGAAGCAGAGAAGGCGGCAAGAGACATGAGCAAAAAAGATGTCAAAGATTTTGCCAGCACAAAGCATAAAGGTCTACCAAAAAAGATTGAAGAAGATTGGGAATTTGATCCTAATACACTTCTTCAACAATTAGGCGGTAATAAATTTATGGTTATGACTGGTGCTAAAAATCTCATGGTTGACAAAGAAGAAAAATCTTTACATATGAGAATAGGTAAAAACTCAAAAGGTATCAATCATCTTAAAATCACATATATGCCAGATGACACTTATACTATGGATTTTGGTAAAATTAGAAAAATGGATTATAAAGTTATTCGTTCAATAAAAAACGTATATGCTGAAGCATTACAGGATGTGTTTACAGAAGTAACAGGAATGTATACCAGTTTATAGAAAGAAAAATGACAATTAAGAAGAACATTCCAGCAAGACGAAAATCATTTAGGGCTCGCCATAATTGCGACAACCCAGGACCAAAAACTAAAGCCAGGTATTGGAGTTGTAAGGCTTGGTAAATCAACAACAGGAGTATAAATGGGTATTTTAGACACATTACACGATGGTGCATTTACTAACGATGATCCTTTAAGAGATGCCTATCTAAAAATGAAGTCAGACGAAACTAAAGAGAAAGTCGAAGATCCTGAAGTTGAATCTGATACCAAAAAGCAAGTTATTACAGAAAAAACTGTAAATGCTAAAATTGAAATGGATCCAGTAGGCAAAGAAGATGGGGATGTAGATAATGATGGAGATAAAGATTCTTCAGACAAGTATCTATTGAAAAGAAGAAAAGCAATTCAAAAATCTATTGCTAAAAATAAAAAGAAAGCCCCTGCTGAGACAAAACTTAATGGAGGTAAAGACGATATTCAAATCAATCCTAAATTGAAAGAGATGTCCGCCGATCTAGCATACAGAGCAATGGATAAAGCGGATAAGAAAAGTAGAGGGGAAATGTCAGTGATGGATCCCAAAAGAGCAAGAAAAAAAGCAAGACAATCACGAAAATTTGCTGATTATTCTATCAAGAAAACTCTTAACAAAGAAAAGTTTGATGTAGTTCACGAGTATGCACTTGAAGAAAATATGAAGAGAGATATCATGGGTTTTGGTGCTAAACTTCAAGCCTATGCTGATAAGAAAGGTGGAATAGATAAAGATTACTTTGGTAAAATTGCAAAAACTGCAATGAGTGGTCGTATGCCTGATGCAAAAGATGTTGAGGGTGATACAGATCCAAGAGATTTTGTTCTCAAGATGATGAGTCAAACATTTCCAAAAAAAATTATGAAAGCATATGTTGGACTCTCACCATCATTTGATCAATATATGAAAGAAGCATATGATGTGAAAACTGCAAAAACAAAGTATGGTAAAATTACTGTAAAGAGTTTTGACAGTCATGATGATGCAAAAGCACATCTTGCTTCCATGAATAAGAAAGGACATAAAGGTATTATTTCTCAAGGCGGAAAACCAGTTAAAGAAGAAAATATTGATGAGGTAGAATCAGATTATGCAAAAGAAATAGAAGCATTTAAAGCACAAGGAGGAAAGATTAAAAAATTACCTCCAGGGAAAAAATTTAAAAGTAAATTTAGTAAAGTAAAAGGTCCGAAAAAACTTCCAATACAAGAAGGACAGGCGCCAGGAGTTGATGCACACAATAAAGTTGCAAAGCAGATAAGTAAAGATCGTGCTGTGAAGAAGAAAAGAGATCATGATTATGAAATGAAATGGGGAAAGAAAAAAGATACAAAATCAGTTCATGATAAACATAATGAAGAAGTTGAAATTGATGAAGCAAAAAAACCAAACCTGACGGCAGGAATGGAATGTCAGGAATGTGGTAAGAAATTTCGTGCTAAACTTAAAACATTAGAATATGGAAAAACCAAATGTCCAAAATGTAAGAGTACTGATTTAGATTTTGCATATGGTGCAAAAAATGAGAGTATAGAACTAATAAATGAAGTAAGAAAGTCTGATTATCAACTCTATCATAAAGATTTCTCATCTGCTATGCAACATGCATATGAAGTTGCAAAGAAAAGAGGATATACAGTTGATCCTGAAGAGATTGACAGTAAAGTAGCAACAGGTCCTAGAAAACCTTCTAGCGGTAAAACAAATCGTTACATTCTAGGAACAGATAAAAAGCAAAACTTACATGTTCAAGTTGCAAACCTAGATAACAAACGATACGAACTCAACATGTATATTGAGTCGGTACAGGAGGAGGATATGAAATCTATTAAAGATTTGAAGGAAGTGGAATCTGCTTATGCGAAGCAAATTGCTGATTACAAAGCAGGAGGCGGAACAGTTAAGAAATATACTGGTCCTGATATGAAAAAAGTTAAAAGTGCAACCGCAGGTTTTAAGAAAAAACTTGCAAAGACTAATAAACTCGTTGCTCAGGAACTTGAAAAAGTGAAAGCGGAAAAAGAGGCTAATAAGCAACAGGATGAGGCTTGGAAAAAAGGGACTTATCATGTAAAAAATGAAGAAGTCTCAAAAAATGTCAGAAAATTAAATAAAGTTTTGGAGAATAGAAAACGAGAACTTAAAGAAGGTAATATAACAAATCAAAACAATACAATGTTTAGAAGATTTGAAAGTATGGTTGAATATCTTTTAGGTGTATCTGTAGAAAACCCAGACCAATTTCAAGTGTTTCCAGTAGGAGATAATTACAGACTTGAATATGAGCATGGACCTGTCACAACTTTAGGTGAAAATGATATTATTAATTTTATGGGTCCTAATGTTGATAAAGAAATGTTTATAGACTTGCTTAAAGAATTTGGTGTAGCAATTACTACCGAAGAAAATAGTTTTGTAAGAGGAGAAAGAGACCAAGTTTATAAAGAAGTCGAGACTCCATACGGTGAAAAAGTTTCTACTGATCCTCCTTCTACAGTTCCAGAAGAAGTTTCACAAGACTATGCTGACAGATATCAGATGGATAATATTGTTGAACTGATTAAGAAAAATGCAAATTCTATCGGAGGACTTGGTGGTCCAAAATATGTCTAAAGTTCTTTTAGAATTTGATGACCCCCAAATTTATTGTGATATGGATATGGTATTGGTAGATTTCTTGGGAGGAGCAAAAGAAGTTTTAGGAGTTGATTTTCGTCAAGCAAATAAGGCTCAGAGATGGACTATTCTTGATGCAGAACCAAACTTCTTTGCGAATCTCAAACCAATGTCTGATTGGAAAACACTCTGGAATTTTATTCGCAAATTTGATCCATATATATTAACAGCCGCACCAAATTCAAGTTTTGAGAAGGCATCAGATGACAAGAGAACATGGTGTAAAAAATATCTCAAAATTGATGATTCACGAGTTTATACGGTGCAAAGACAAGATAAAAAACAATTTGCAAGAGATGGGAGAGATGGTCGCCCAAATGTTTTGATTGACGATCATCCTAAAAATATTAAAGAATGGACAGATAATGGTGGAATTGGTGTATTGCATGAACCTTTTAATGCAATTAATTCTGTAAAACAACTTATGAATATAGGATTTAGGAGATAAAAATGGCAGAAGCAAAAACTACAGAAGCATCGGCACCTAAAAAGGAATCGGCACCTGCTCCAAAAAAAGCACCGGCACCGGAACCTAAAAAAGCGCCTGCTCCTGCAAGTTCAAGTTCAGAGTGGAAAGAAAAAGGTTTTCCTCATGAACGAGCATATAAAACATATTTAAAAAAATTTAGTTAGGAGATAACATGCCTTTATGGTC
>Ga0080013_1001190_pt1 | contig 35304 bp, 16 predicted proteins | sample ETNvirenome_6_85_FD_69236 | JGI IMG/M metagenome (GOLD analysis project Ga0080013, IMG submission 69236) | Marine viral communities from the Pacific Ocean - ETNP_6_85 (SPADES assembly) (version 2) | ecosystem: Environmental > Aquatic > Marine > Oceanic | place: Pacific Ocean | collected 2013-06-19
AAAATTGAATAAGGCTTTTGTTCAGCATTTTCATCAATCACCCTTTTTCGAGATGCCAACCACCACATCGATTGTTGCTGAGATAGTGGGCCCTCGTACTCTTACGGCACATGCAGAGATCACGTCGCCAGACATCGATACCGTAAGGAAGAGCTTAGGCAAGTGGAGGGAAAAATACCTAACGGATGTTCGAAGTTATGACTACATTTGCAGTCGGCACAACAACACCACCTAATTATGACTCAAAGAATACGAAGACCCTCAAGAGCGCTTAGCACTAGGCTCTCTATTCCAGATTGGCGGGATTTGAATGAGGATCAGCCTTTCTATGATTCTGTCACGAACCAATATTGCATTGTAGTTGCAACTGATGCGACTTTTGCAAGCGAAGAGGTAATCCGCGAAGGACGCCCGGCAGCTTTGGGTAAAGGTGTCCAAAACCTTTATAAATTTTACAACAAAGACATTGGCTCTGGTTATGGTCCTGCCGCTGTGTTACAAACGGCCCGGGCCACGAAATATCACTTAGACTCTAGGCCTTGTTCCACACTTAGGTTCCTAGTTTGTGTTAACGCCGATCTTTGGGATTCTATTCCGCACAACCCGGATCGATACCTCCTTCCGGTACCTAAAGCTCCGATCGCTTCTGTGGTAAATTATAATTTATCTACTCTACAAAGTTTGTTGAATTCAACAGCAGAAAAGTTGGATGAATATTCTGGTGAAATAAGCAGTCATCAAGACGGAAATGTAAGTCCCGACTTAAACCTCGCCCGTGAGGCTAAGCGTCTCCGCGCTGTTTACCCTAATTTGCAGAAGATGCTCTTGTTCAACAACATAGAGATTCTACCTGGCGGCCAAGTGTTGCAACTTAGTTTTACAGAAGATTATACTTTAGACAGTATAGGTATACGAGGAGAGGGCCCTCCTAACAATATAGCTCGGAAATTAAATATAGGTTTTGCGAGTTTTAATCGCACTTTCCCGATGAAGTTTGTGAGGACTCGAAGGTACGTCGCGACTTTAAAACAAATGAAAGAAGCGTTTGAGTGTCCCACCCCACCGCCATGGTATGAGTTCATCACCGAGTATTCCCACAAATCAGCTTATGTTATTGACCGTTTCTCAAACTCACGCCGCGGCCGAGAAATAATAGGGGATGTCAAAAAGATCTTCAAGGATGCAAAGACAGTTAAAACGGCTGATGAGGCAAGGGAGGACCAGCGCGCCTTAACTGCCGAGAGAAAAATAAAAGCTGCTGACAAAAGAAAAGAGGAAACCAACTTTGTAGGAAATCTCCTTCTGTCCGCCGGCGCCACCAAAGAGGTGATGGACTCTATCAGCACCTCAAAAGAAGCGTATGATAAGATATTAAATAAAGTTGATATGAAATATCTGGCAGGTGTCGGAATGCGCATGTTGACATCGGAAACTTTTCAAGAGGACTTCAACAAGGCACTGTTCGAGGCCTCCCTCACAGTTCTAGATTATATTGAGTTGAATCAGGTGGCCACCGAGTGTATAGACCCGAGCATCCTCGCCGATTCCGGCGCGTTTGACGATGTGGATAGCAGTTGCCCCGAAGACGTTACTGCCGCCGCCTCCAAGATTGCACAACTAGTCGCAGACGGTCATGCGGATAACGAATGCATGGGTCGCGCTCTTGAGAAAGTGTGCCCCACTCCTGCGCGCCTGTTTGGTTGGCGAGGCCATGTTGAGAATTTCCTAGAAAAGAATACTAGCACCTTTTTGGCCTACGATCGGGAAAACTTGTGCCCAGAACCCAAAAAGGATGGCGAAGATTCTCCGTGGGAGATCCCAACCATAAAGTTCCCAACACTCCCCTCCATTACGGACGTCAGCGTGGGAATTTGGGATAGCTTTCTCAAAGCTTTAAGACTTACAACGGACGAGTTAGTCGTTGGAACTATTAAAGAAATTTTAGCACTTCTGCTGAAAAACTTTGAAAATATACTTTGTAACTGGAGCGATCTAAGAAGTTTTGGAAAGGATAGGGTGCAGAGTATCTGGGAGGATTCTAAGCAAGTTCCTGTCGACCAGTTTAAAAGTGCTTTATATGACTGGGGAATTGATGCTGAAGCTCTTCTCAATCCAGCAAAACCAGGCACGTCGCCGGCCGAACATATAACCAATTTCATGGACGAGGTTAGTCAGTGTCTCAACCCTGGTGAACTTCGGGCTGCCCTCTCTGGCGAAGAGCTTGGCAAGAATTCAGAAGTTATCGAACGAGCCGCCGGAGAACATTTAGTTGGTCTAGATCCAAGCGATGCTATGGATGTCCTCGCTCATTCGGCGCGCAATGCAGACTTACGCAATTTAGATGAACGCACTCGCTTTGACGTGGGACAGTATGTTTGTGACGAAATCAACGCTCTAAAATTTGAAGAAAATTTTAGAAATTCATATGCAGATCGAGCTACTCCTGAAGAAATAGAAAGGATGTTAGCGGCTGAGAGGCGGATTACTGCTGAAAAACTTCGCAATCTAGCGTCCTTGATGAACTCTCCTTACGATCAGATGTTCACCGATTGTGGTGTAGCTGCCACTCCACCACAAGATCCTTCGAACTCTTTCATGACCAATGCGGCTGTTGATTCACAGTTTGCCGGAATAGACAATAGTTTCAGCCAAGAGCTTTCTTCTTTCCCGCGATTGTTAACGGTACAAGAGTCTAGGCTAGCACAGAAGGGGGACCCTCAATATCAATTCATTTTTCACAACCTTAGCGCCTTCGCCGATGGTGCGACCGACGCCCGTATTCATGAGATGACCAGAGAGCAGATTGCTGCCGACGAAACCCCAGATTCCACTGTGGTTTACAGCGCAGTCCTCCCGGGTTTACAAAGGTCTCTTTCAAATGTAACCTCCTCAGATGAAACTCCTACCCTATCAGTCATCCCTGCTCACCCTGCTGACATGGGGCACCATGGTCCAGTCGTTGATTTTAAATTTGTGTCTTTCGCCGGCGCAGATTCAAGCACATTGGGATCGATGTCCTACACTACTTACGCTGTTGCCCCTGCGGATTCACCTCGCCCGGTCCCGAATATAAACTTTTATCAAAAGAGATATATGGCACAAATACCAATGCGGATTGGTTCAGATGGGATCGACCGAGATGACATATCGACAGTTATAGTTTCTAGCAACAATGTGAGCGACTTTCCAGTCCTTGACGAAGGGTTGATCCAACATTTGGAACAAAATCGTTCCGAATTTCTTAAAGATTCTGCGGGTCCCCTCTGGCGCACGCCGCAGCAATTGATGTTTTCAAACTATATTGCTAGTTCTATCGCTTCTACCTTTGATATCCCGATGTCAAACTTGGTTCTTCCCGGCGAGCCCGCCGCCAACGTGGTCGGGCGCGCCTCTGATGGTGCTAGCTCTTTGTACATCAACTCTTTAACAACTCAACTTGATCTCATAGCAAGCCTTATCGCCTCGTCACCGTTGTTTGAAGTTCACCAAGAATCACCCCTTAAGGGTCTATTTGATATTTATTTGAACCAGAGTATTACGTGTCCCCCGGGCACCCAAAGTCACGATAATATAATGAGAACAGGTTATGAGAAAAAACAGACTGAACTAAAATATAGTCAAATAATAAAAGAAAGGGAGGCTATGATTGCCCGAAATCCAGACGCGGAACTCCCCAAGGCGCGCCCTCTTCAGGAGGCAAGCATACCGTCTATTTTGAGAAGTATTGTTAGAATTCACGTCGCAGATATTGCTGTTCGAAACATATTTGCACTATCCATGTTCAAGGGAAGTAGCGCTATATTCAAAGATAACATATTGCTGAAATATACAAAAGATTACACAATAGCCAGCTTGAAGGAGTTCATCAATTTCAATGTTGCGGCTTTCGCGAAGTTGGGCCCCTCCGACGATCCTGTTCGGAATTTTGAAGACCAACTGATAAAATCAGGTCTTGGAAATTTGGAGGACGTCATTGTTGAGGTCTCTTCCGGCGTTTTTGAAGAAATTGGTAAAACCATGAGTCGCGAAATTCCAGATGAAAGCCGCCCGCCTCTAATGCAAGCGCTCGGGGATTCGATTGGGATCGCCCCGGTACCAGAGTCAACACTACTTGGGGTCGGGGACGCAGGCGTTACGTTTCCATTCCGTCCTTCGACCCAACGCCCAGTTCTTGATCCGACAGACCCTGATGCTGGTGCATACCTCAGAAACGAAACGCACTATTGGGGAGCGTCCAACTCGACGATGCCCATGGCCCCCGAGCACGCCCAGTTCGCCGGCCGGCACGCCAAAAGAATACTTTTATCGTCCCCTCGCACCTCTGACCCCGAGCACGGCGATATTGTCCACGATCCAAACCTCGGCGCCCCGGAGGACATGGACAACTGGGTACGTGTTCAGTTGGGTCCGAAGTACGACGTCCCAGCCCTTAACCCTCGGTTTCAACATCTAGATGGAGGCCACTTTGTTTTCGAATATTTCATTGAGTATGAACCTTTACGCGGCGATGATGTACCACATAACGATATATTCCTGACGATGTTCGAAGGCAATTTGCAGAATTGGGAGTATTCTACAAAGCAAGTAGAAAACCTTGAAGCCTTTAAAGAATATTTTAGGAGCGCAGTAAGAGTCTTTGTTGAATCGGAATACTTGCACCAATTTCGAGGCATCCAGGGCGACGACGACGAGGGCGCGCCAATTTGGCTTCAATCACCTATCAAAGGTTACGCTCAAGCGGCTCACATGGACCCCTCCTTCCCGGCCCGCCTGCGACGAGACGGCCTCGCCGGCGACGGCAGCACCCCCATCACGCCGAAGGCTAAAGAGAAACTGTGGCGCGAGAACAACCCGGATAGCGACACTCCTCCTGACAATGTTTTCACCCCAGGTTCTGACGCCCTTGCGATCGCCGCGGCCCCATCGGCCGGCTCGACTGCGATCGAGATAGAGAGAGTGTTCTTCACCCCAGTCATTTCCGACCTACGCGTCTGGGACACTGTCCGCCGGCGCCGCGCCGAAAACTACAGGTATGTCCGCGGCCAACTGGATGCTGTGGCCCAGTTCGGACAAAGGAAACTTAGCGAATATTTTGCAAGTTTGAAATACGGAGTCCGGTTAACATATGTGATTCCAAGAAACGTGGATGAGGTGTTCCCCGAGATGTTCGTCTCTGACCTCCCGGGCCAGGAGTGGCGCGAGTGGGATACTGTCGTCGAGGGAATAGCCAATCTCAATGGCGTCGACCCCAACGACCCCGATGTTGATGACCACAGGTTTAGTGACCTTGCTGAAATTAAAAAAGCCTATAAGATAAAAATTCAAACTAACATGCGCCCAGCCGACGAGCGGAATGAAGGGGACTCTACAGAAATCTTCCCTCACCAAACCATGTGTACAATACCTGTACTAGAAGAGACAGTGGATATACTAACTAAGGATCCTGGAATAACGATTGCTAATTTTTATGGCTCTGAAGCCCTGAGGCCCGGGGAGGATTGGAGTGTCGAAGCCGGCTTCGGCGGCTGGTCTCGCCAAAGGATATTCAACCCAAATATAACGAGGCTAAAAGAGAGACTTATTCGCAACAATCCAGATTTTCAAATCTTGTTTGATTTCGCATTAGGAAGTTCAAGATTAACTTCTTTGTTAGCTATTTACTGTATGCAAACTGGGACGTTTACAAACAAGTCTCTTGATAGCGCGTTTTTTAGAACCAAACAATCATTGATTGCTGCAATGTTCGCCGCACAACCAGATCTCCCGATAGAGGAGTTCTATAAATATGAGGATCCAAACTTGGCTGCCGTTGGTGGTCCGCAGGGCCTTCTTAAGAATCAAAATAGATTTGCTTCGACATCTGGCCAAAGTGGAAATGCGGCCGCCAAGACGGTCCCCTTCATTATCAAGGGCCTCGCAGAATATCAGGATCCATCCTACGCATATGCCGCGGCACTTGACAAGATTGGACTCCTCCCTGGCGGCCTAGGGCCCACCGCCTTGGCCGTTGCGGCACCAGCTAACATGATACTAGGGAGCCCCCTCCCACCAGTCACCAATTTGGGCCTTTCAGCATACGCGTTAGGGAAACTTCCTGGTGAAAATGTCCCGTATAGCGAGAGGACATCCGGCGCCCAAGGCATGCCGCCTCCATCCGCCGCGTCTGAAAGCAACAAGTGTGGAGAAGTTGTTCCCGAGGAAGACGAATAATGGCGAGTTCTATAATTGGAATTTCACCTAAATTGCCCGCTCGCCGAGCAGGCAAAAGTGGGTTCCTGATGAACACCACATATCCCGAGATGGTAAAACAGAATATGAAAAATCTAGTTTTAACCATCCCTGGCGAAAGAATGATGGATACTGATTTTGGAGTAGGTTTACGTAGATTTCTATTTGAACCACAAAGCGAAGTGGTGTATGACGACATTGCTGCAAGGATAAACAAACAGGTTGAGAAGTATATGCCGTTCATTCAAATACAAGGAATAGATTTCACGGTACCAGATGACGAGGCCTCGGATGAAAACTTTCTATCAGTTTCGATAACTTATGAGATCGTGCCGCTAAGTGTCTCCGACCGAGTTTCCATTATGCCTCTTCGTCGAGCAGCCGGCTTGTTTTAATAGTGTTTTCAATATTTTAACGAAGGACTAATTAATTAACAAAGCAAAAATTTAACTTATGGCTAAAAAAAACTTACCAATAAAATACACAAGTAGGGATTTCGCCTCAATCAAGCAAGACCTAGTTGATTACGCGAAAAGGTACTATCCAGATAGTTATCGAGACTTTAGCGAAGCCGGCTTCGGCTCCCTAATGTTGGATACTGTTGCCTATGTGGGGGACATTCTGTCTTTCTATCTTGATTATCAGGCCAACGAATCTTTGCTGAGTTCGGCAGTTGAATATGACAACGTTATCAGGCTGGCAAGACAACTTGGGTATGAGTTTCAGCCGAATCCGACTTCATACGGAATTGTGTCTTTATATATCTTGGTACCAGCTAACGCTGCTTCGAATGCTCCTGACACAACTTACATGCCGATTCTTAGGAAGGGTTCTTCGTTCTCGGCTCAGAACGGTGGAGTTTTCATGCTCTCTGAGGATGTGAATTTTGCAAAATCTAACAATGAAATAGTCGTTGCTCGCGTCAACCCGACCACAGGCGTTCCAACCTATTATGCGGTGAAAGCCTTAGGTAATGTCATATCTGGCGAGATAGTACAAAATTCCTTTATAGTTGGCGCCCACAAACGATTCAGGTCGTTAGATGTCCCAGGCTCAAATATCGCTGAGGTTGTTAGCGTGTTCGATACAGAAGGCCATGAGTACTTTGAAGTTGATTATTTGTCGCAAGATGTTGTATATCGTGAAATCCCAAACAGAACAGCCAACATCGACTCCGTGAGGAGTATACTTAAACCAACCGCTGTTCCGCGACGCTTTATTTCACAAAATACGACGTCGGGCATGACGATTCAATTTGGTTATGGCTCCGAAAATGAGCGCAAGAACGATTCAGTAGTCGATCCCGCAACTGTGGTACTTCAACAACATGCGCGAGACTATGTTACCGACGAGACATTCGATCCTTCGAATCTTAATCGAACTGATAAATTTGGTATCGTCCCATCAAACACAACACTGTTTGTAACGTCAAGACAAAACGGCGCAGCAAATACGAATGTTGCTGTCGGGGGTCTCTCAACTGTCGCAAATCCTGTAATAGTCTTTAATGATGTTACGACTTTGAGCAATACAAAAGTAAGAGATGTCATCGCCTCTTTAGAGGTAAATAACGACAACATGATAGTGGGGGATATATCGTATCCCTCCTCGACCGAAATAAAGACTCGTGCTCTTGACTATTTTGCTACTCAAAACCGGATTGTCACAGAAAATGACTATATTAGTTACGTATACGCAATGCCCGAAAAGTTCGGAGGAGTAAAACGCGCTGCAATAATCAAGGATACTGACTCCTTTAAGAGAAATTTGAATCTCTACGTCCTTTCGGAGGGACTTGATGGCACTTTGGTAGCAACGAATAGCTCAATTAAACAAAATCTAAAGACATGGTTGGTTAAGAATAAGATGATTCATGACACGGTTGATATACTTGATGGAAACATAATTAACGTAGGCATCGACTTCCGAGTTGTTATTGATAAGTCTGCTAACAAGTTTGACATTCTAGATACAGCGACCACGAAGCTCGTAAGTTTGTTTAAGATACTTCCAGACATAGGGGAGTCTCTTACCATCAGTAGTGTATACAGCACATTAAACAATATTGCGGGAGTGGTAGATACAGTCGATGTTACGATTGTCAACAAGACAGGCGGCCTTTATTCAGACATTAGTTATGATATATTGGGTAATTTATCTGCCGACGGCCGCTTTGTGGAATTCCCGGAAGATTTTATCTGGGAAATTAAAATACCGCTTTCTGACATTAGAGGATCAATTCAGTAATGGGCGTAAAGAGATATGTGGCAACTGCCGATAACACCATAACGAATGCCTTCAAGTCCAACTTGAAGACAAGAGGTACCGGCTCGAACATGGGCGCGGCTGATATCCTTGAAACGTTCCACATATACGCACAGGCGACAACATCTTCTTTGGAGGATGAGAGGATAGTAATACAGTTTCCTGTTTCGGATATCACAACCAGCAGGGACGATGGAATCATTCCCGCCAGCGGCAGCGTTGATTTCTATCTTCGGATGTATAACGCGAAGCACTCACAAACAGTCCCTCGCGATTTCGATCTAGTGATTTCGGCCATCTCAGGCGGTCAGGATGGTTCTGTTGCGCCCACCGCATGGGAAGAGGGCACAGGCCTCGACATGGAAGGTTATACGGACCTCACATATGACGTGGACGGTTCTAACTGGATTGAGCGAGCAGGATCCACCGCATGGACATCTGAAGGTGGAGATTATTACATCGATGTATCCTCTTCTTTTACAGCCTCCTTTGTAACTGGAATAGAGGATCTAGAGTTAGATATTACTCCTCTTGTTGAACAATGGCTCGACAGCGCTGGCAATGTGTTGGGCGCGAAAGGCAACAATGGTGTGTTGATCAAGCTTCGAAATGATTTAGAAGACGCATCCAAATCCTACTATACAAAGAAATTCTTTTCAAGAACATCGGAATTCTTCCTTAAACGCCCAGTGATCGAGGCTAGGTGGGATTCCACGAAGAGAGATGATAGGGGAAATTTCCACTTTAGCAGTTCTGTCGCCCCGGCCGCTGATAATCTAAACACTTTCTATCTTTACAATGTGATTAATGGGCAGCTACAAAATATTCCATCAGTTGCAACTGGTATTCTGTGGGTGAGCTTGTATTCAGGCTCGGGGCCAGCAAATACAGTTCCTGACCAATCTAAGCTTAAGTTGCCTCCTGGCGGCGGCATCGTCGCCGCGGAGGACACAAATATTACGGGTGGTTATGTTTCTACTGGTATATACTCCGCCTCGTTCGCGGTTACCGGAACAAGCGCTTTGACAAAGATCTTTGATGTCTGGCACAAGAGTGGAACTCAGTTCTTTACCGGTTCGTCTATCCCGAAGACCTTTGTAACTTCTGAATACAATCCCAACCCTACATTCGTGACATCCATAACAAACTTGAAAGACGTCTACTCTACGCGCGAAAAGGACGCAAGGATCAGATTATTCACCAGAAAAGAGGATTGGAGTCCAACAATCTACACGGTTGCATCCAAGGCCGCAAATGGCGAGATAATAAATGACGTTTATTACAAACTATTTCGAGTAACAGACGGTTGGGAGATCGTACCATTTGCCACAGGCTCTTCAACTCCGCAGGCTGTTGGGAACGCACAATCCTATACGAGATTATCGTATGATGCTTCTGGTAGTTATATTGACGTTGACATGAGCATCCTTGAGCCAGGGTATGCATATGGGCTACAATTTATGCACTTTTATAACAACGGTTACAGAGAGCAACCAACAATCTTTAAATTTAGAGTTGAGTAATGGCAGATAATTTAAAAAACCTTTTTGAAGTAAACTCAAATCAATTTTTGTCTTCCGACGACTTGAATTCTGTTGGCGATTCCGTTGAATCTGCCGAGTACGTCGATGCCTTTACAACTGATAAATCTCGGTTCATCCCCCCAGTCGATTTTAATGACCCTGCAAACTTTGCCAAGTTTGGATCTGCTAAAGACTACTACGTTGACGCGGTAACGAAGGTATACAAAACCTATCCGTATGATGGCTCTGGTGCTGAAAAACTTGAATATGCAAATAGCTCGTCTTATCTTGACCGCTGGATTCTAAAAGCCAGATATCCAAAGTCTACTGGTTATGTAACTTTTAACGGCGCGCCAAACAATGGTTGGGCCGCCGGCGCAAACAATCCAGACATAAAAGAATACATTCATTTTGTTGGAGGCCCGGGCACTGGCTCCGTTGCGTTATCCGGAAAGCCTTTAGCCGAAAATTTCACTGGTGCCAACGTTTATGACACAACTCAAAACCGCGAATCAAATCTTAAGTTTGATTTTGACCAAGGCTTGACATTTGAGTGTTGGGCTAAAATGAGCGATCTTAGTGGATTTAACATCTTCCAAACGTTGTTTCACCTTGGCAATGATATAGGCGACTTGCCAGGTCATGGAAGGTTGTGGATCTATCGCCACGCCGCCGGCATCGCGGCGTCAATATATCAACCCGGCGCCGCGGCGGATCATGACTTCCCCCTCTACTACCACGCACACGGTCTCCCGGCCGTCGACTCCTGGCATCACTATGCGTTTTCCTTTAAAAATGATACCGGTGGTTTGAGGGCCAAAACTTACATGGACGGGAAACTTGTTACGAACTTTTTGGTGACACCCCCGGTTATTCCCGCCCCGGCGACCACAGGTTCTCTCCAAGCATCTGTCGGTGCTCTCTTTCAAGAATTGCGCACGACGCCAGCCGCTACGACATTTGGCACCGGCTGGTGCAAAATGTCCGGTTCCATTGACGAGGTACGTTATTGGAAGGATGAACGGAACGCAGAAGAAGTCGGCAAATATTGGTTTACTCAAGTTAACGGGGGTTCCAACACTGATGATGCCAATACTGATTTGGGCGTTTATTATAAATTCAACGAGGGTATTACTGGAAACTCTGTAATAGACTCGGTTGCTTTAGACTACTCCGGAAGGGTTACAAACGGCGCTTGGACCGGTTACGATTCGGTATATAGCCGAAACACTGGGTCAGCAATTGTATCTGCCAGCGCGTCTCCTTTTGAAATCGAAGATCCAATCATATACGCAGCCCATCCGGACGTCGCAACCCTACAAGTGCAATTGAAGGAAAGCGGCTCAATGCACGACCGAACCAACAACTCGTCCATATATAACTCTATTCCAGAGTGGATTCTAGCAGAAGACGATACAACTCTGTTGAAGTTGACACAAATAATGTCAAGCTATTTGGATTCACTTTATCTTCAGATTGAGAATCTTCCCAAAGTAAAGGACGTGCAATATTTGGTCGGTGACGATCTCAAGCCGCTACCATATGCAGGAAATTTGCTTGATTCAGCAGGTTTTGTCTCTCCGGAGATGTTTGTTGATGCTGACGTGTTAGAACAGTTGGGCTCTAGAACTGAAAAGATACTTTTCGAAGAAAAGTTGCACAACATCAAGAATCTAATATATCAAAATATATATAATAACTTAGTCTATATTTACAAATCAAAAGGCACCGAGAAGGCCTTCCGAAATCTCATACGTTGCTACGGTATTGGCGATGATTTGGTCAGACTCAACGTATATGCCGATAACTCAACGTATAATTACGAGGATAACTACGATTCTACTACAGTTAAGAAGAACACGATTAACTTTAACGCAACAAACAACTTTAATGGTACGATATACCAGCATAGTTCGAGCCTTAACGCAAACTCTGTATCTTTTATCACCGGCTCGCCCGGGACAATTTACATCCCCAGGACCATAGAAACTAACGTCTTCTTTCCCAAAAAACTCGAAAGTAAACAAAAAGGTTATTTTGAGACTAACTTCCTTACGGCATCCCTCTTCGGAATGCATACGGCCCGGGCCGACGATCCGGCACAGACAACATACGCAGTTCCCGACAGGGCAAATTTCCAAGTTTATGCCATAAGAGATGAAAAGGAATCGAAGTCCGTTAGATTCAAATTATCTTCCTCAATCGCCGGCGCAATTCCAGAGTTGACAACCGCCTTGTTTGAAGATGTTTACGATAACCAGTCTTGGAATATTTCCGTGAGAATAAAGTCGGCGAAATACCCAGTCTCTGATTTTGCTTTTGGGACTGGGCTTTCTTCTGAAGACTTTGAAGTGGAGTTCGCTGGTTATAATAATATCCTAGATATCACTTATAACTCTTTTGCACTTACCGGGACCATGAGCACTAACGCCCGCGCCCGGACCTTCCTAAGCTCTTCACATCGCGTATACGCCGGCTCCCATCTTACCAATTTCACTGGTGCAGTTGTACAACAGACCGATGTACGTATCGACTCCCTTCGTTATTGGATGGACTACCTTTCGGATGAGGAGCTTAAAGCGCATGCTAGGGATCCCTTAAACTACGGACGCAAACACCCTTACCGAGACGCGTACCCGCTGATCACCGATGTACTACGAATTCGTGTTCCACAAAAAGACACTTTGGCGCTGAACTGGGATTTCCAACAGGTGTCCTCCTCTAATTCTAGCGGCAAGTTTTTGGTAGCAGACTTCTCATCAGGCTCTCAAGATTTCATAAATCAAAAATATGGATTTTTGGGGAATGTCCTGGAAGCACAACACCCGGGATTTGGTTATAACTTTGCGGCCTCAGATACCAATGTCGTAGACATCGATTATCGACTGTCTGCCAAGCAAACTATTCCTGAAAATATCAACAGTTCTGATATGGTTAAAATATTGGATAACGACGATATAGTTTTCACAAGGGACTCGCGACCAGTCAGACACTTCTTTGCCTTTGAAAAGAGCATGTATGACACCATTTCACAAGAAATGCTGGATATGTTCTCCACTGTAAAAGATTTTAGCAATTTAGTCGGCAATCCAGTAAATCGCTATCGCGGCCGCTATAAGGATTTAACTAAGCTTAGAAACTTGTTTTTCGAAAGAGTAGAAAACACACCAAGTTTAGACAAATATGTTGAATTCTATAAATGGATTGACTCTTCGCTTGGATCGATGTTGAACCAATTAGTTCCCGCATCTTCTGATTTTGCAGAAGACGTGCGCAATGTTGTTGAAAGTCACGCATTAGAGCGTAGCAAATACAAGACAAAGTTTCCAACATTGGAACACAATATAAACGAGATTGAGAGCGCTATTGTATCTTCCGATGCCGCCGGCAAGCCGCTCCCGCCCCGTTTGCGCAAGGGCGGCGGAAAGGGACAGCCCAATGACGATCCCCAGATGGGTGGTAATAAACTGAGTCCCGTTCCACTTTCCCCAAGGCCTGAAAACGTGCATGGCCCATATTGGCAACGGACCTCGGACGTTCCGGGCCTGGACTTGCGTCAGGGAATAATCAATGCAAGGACTCAACAGGTTCGCCGCCAAGATGGCTCTCCGGTTAGTTACAATGCGAAACTTAGACAGTTTATTCATGGCGGAATAAACTTCTCAGAAGATAAGAAACTGGACTATATTACGCAAACAACCACGTTCCAATCCAACGCCGCGGCGGCCTCCATCCCCGCAAGCAGTCTCGGCTCTTCATCACTGCTAGACTCTGCAGTTTTAGATAGAACAACGAAAGTTGATTTTCAAGCAATCACAACGCTCGCTCCTGACGGGACAAAGGGTTCTGTTGCTGCGCCGTTCAATTTGGTTGAAGATCAGAACGCTGTCATCTCAGGAGATTACAACTCTGTAATTCACAGTGGCTTCGCAACAAATGTTATAGTTACGAACTTGCATGGAGAACAGAAAGAAATTCCGATGCAGGGACCCTTCACAGATGCTTGGGTTGGAGGCCGCCAATTCAGGCATGCGGATATAACTGTAACTCCTGGAGAAGCGGACGCAGGCGAAAAGAGGCCGGAAGCGTGGAGGTTTGATTTTGGAACCTCAATTGCCGCTACCGCTGTAGATGCTATTGATACAACGGGCGTCGCCGCCTCTGCGGCCGATTGTTCCTTCACAATCACAATTCCAGGATCCCTGGGTGGTGATACTACGGGAGGTGAAGGCGCCATCACGATTTTACTAGATGCCGACGATCCCGGAGTCAGTCCGGACAACGGCCCTGATCAAATTGGTCTCGGTGTACAATTTTTTTCAGACATCGATGTCGCAGCTATTATAATTGATGCGATCAATGGTGACGTTTCTAGCTACCCCACTCGCATAGCCTTTGCTTCCTCTGGCCGCGGCCAAACAGGTGTGACTGGGATAACAGCGACCGCGGGAAGTAGCAACACCCAAATTACTCTTACAATGAATACCGTCGGTGCTGATGGCAATATCTCTTCCGCAGTAGCAGATGTTTCCGGGGTGCCTGTCGTGGATATAACAGACTTCACTGGAGGGGAGACCAACAAGAAAATAATCTTCTCTGACCCAGTCATGGGTACTGCTGGTTCAACAAAGGGTAATGCGAGAAGCAAACTCTTTAGAGGAGTCCGCGCAAAACGACCATTAAATATCAAAAATATCCGATACACCACCGCCTCGGCTAGAATTGGAAATTACAATAAGAATTACCAAATCGTCATGACATCGGGGCGCACAACTAACAACCTTGCTTTTGTGCAGGCCGGCGGTTATAGTCAAACAACTCCTGAGAATTACTTTTTCTCACACTCAGGACCCATCCCAGGGACTCTCAATTTTGCGTTGCCAGACCAAGCTCTGGAAGATGGCACGTACACTAAAACGGTAATTGCCAACCACTTTAATGCGCCCGGCGGAAAAGATGTCTCTTCCCGCGGCGTTCTTAATCCTTCCTCTGAGGAGTACGCTGCAGGGAACGCTCTTCCATGGAGGAATCGAGTAGTTCGTAGAACTCTGCAAGATGAGTTGACAGTTCACACGGGCCAGTTCGGCACGTACCCTTATCAGCAATATGGGTTAAGGTTTGTGGGTCTATATTCGGGGAATTATGATTATATCGGGGTCAACCCGGGCACCTCAGACAGCGTCACGGCTTTAGGAATCGCCAACGGAGCCACGATGCTCAATTACTCAGTTTCCTTTTGGCTTCGAGTCCCGGAAGCCAACGTGACCACCGGCGACATGGCAATTTTTGCCATGTCGCCCACTGGCGCCTCCACTCCGATCGGCATTATCAAGATGGACTACACTGATGGAAAGCTTATGTTCTCCGACTCGACGGGGACTGAACGCAAGGAGACCACTCCCTACGGCGCCGCCGATAACGAGTGGCACCATTATGTGTTTACGGTTACTACTGCTGGCGTCCTTAACATCTATAAAGACGGGGTGGATGTTACTCCCACGCCGAACACTGTAACCGTCACCTTTGCTGCTTCAAACACGGTCCGGATCGGCAACCGGTGGTACTGGAACGGCTGGTGGCCTATGAGTGTTGAATACTATAACGGAGATCTAGATGAGCTAGCAGTTTGGAACACAATTCTTTCCTCCACTGAGGTAGGGTCAATCTACAATGGGGGCGACCCGGGCGATCTCAAGAAGCTCACAGGACCCCTTGCAAATTTGCAAGCCTGGTTCCGCATGGGTGATGAGGTCTCTGTCGTACATGACTCAGCAAGAAACAATGTTGCGATTTTGAACAACAATCCCACTAATGGATATACAACAGTTGTTACGGATGTCCCGAGAAGAAAACGGAGCCTTGTTACAGGCTCCGCTCAAAAAACTAACCGTAATCCTGTTTGGCGCTATGAATATGCCCAGTCGCACAAATGGGGTGCTACTTTGGCCTTCCCGGGCGGCGAAATCATTAAAACAGTTTCTTACGATAACGAGCATGTCACACACCCATTACCTAGAAGCGATGTGCAATATCGGTGGATAAGGGACTCTTATGAGTCTACAAAAGCTCTCGGCTTTGCCACCGCGTCGAATGACATTACATTTGTGAGTATTGGAGAAGCCTCTCCGTTGGAGACCTTGGGGATATACAGCAACAACCTTGTTCACGACGATGTGTTCGCTAAGGAAGTATTATTGCCTGCGAATGATTTGAATCGTGGGTTTTTTGACGATGCGCTGATCTTGGGCCGTTCCACCGCTCCGACCGGCCGAAGCCCAGCCAAACATCCTGCGACGCTTTACGCACCTTGGGGGTTTCCGGGATGGCTGTACCTCAATTATGTGAGTCTAACACAACCCGGCGAAGACAATGCACCTCTCAACTTGGCAGACTATTTCAACATACTTATGACAAGCCGTAATGGTTTGGGTGGTTTCTCTACTTGGAAACAAATTAGAACAAGCGAACACCCAATTACAAGACATTTGGCGGCGAACAACTACTACACATATATGGAGACTACCCTTAATGTTGACGGCTTTCTATACAAGGGGGAATCTGCCAAGGGCCTCTCGGCGTATAGTTGGCCAGATTCGATTCACGCCAAGGACATCACCAGCCGTACAGAGAGAACATACTTTGCTATTGAACCTCCCGTGGCCTTCAACAGTGCCCCCTTGACAGTGGAATATGTTGATGTGGGGACGGGTCAGTCGCACATGTCCGCCTTTTCTGTTGTAAACGTTCTTGATACTTTTGCAAATAACTCGTTGGTAGTTCACTCGAACATTCAGCCAAAGATGCCCGAATCATATGAAATTTTTCTTAAAGGATTCAAAGATCCCGGGCAGCTTGAACTTAAAAGGTTAAGCCTGAGAAACACCATATATCCACGCGAGGTCAATGTTACTTTGGCCAAAGTACGAGGCAGATTACAATACGATGAAACCATAGCAGAGGCGAAAGTTCAAGTATTTGGCCAGCAGCGGTTACAGTGGCGCGATTTGTTGACTAATCGTTTGAGGAATCCGTACGGCAATTGGACCATGTCGGCCGGCGGCCTTAATTCATTTGCGATTCCTAACCAGCTACAAGCTTTCACGGGTTCAGCGATCATCCCCGCCGGCTCTATGCAGTTGGCACAACGCGCCACCACGGGCGCAAGTAGTGTGTACCCTCTGGATCCAATAAGTTTAACCGATGCGGGCGATGATTACAAGGCCGGCGAATTGCTACAGGACACTCGCTTATTAGCTGGCATGGTGACGCCGGCGGGTAATAATGCCGGCGTCCCGGGACAGACGTATTGGCTCTCCGGCTCGGGCGCTGGCACACAACACCCCGGAGGCCCCGCTATCGGGACGGCAACGCACCCAACCACGGATTCTTATGGGGATTTTTCTGACAATATTCGGCGCCGGGGAGTTGATCATACGGTGGTGCCTGAATTCCGCATATCCGAACACATGGACTATTATCTCTCTAATGGATTCTTTGCCGAGAATAATAAGTTTCTTACTGGCGAAGGATTTGGGACAAGCACAAGTGAGGTGGCTGCAAGTGCGTTAACTGAGACTTCTCCTTATGACAACTTGTTTATGACGACATATACGCATACCGACTTTATGAAGCACTTCGGCCAAATAAGGTCTGATTATGATGAATTGGCAACGCCCTCCAAGCTTGCTTTGAAGTGCGATGTTATTAAGAAGTTACTACCATACCAAGGGTTCTACCCAGTAAACCGATGTGTGCAATTGGGAACCATGTTCTCTTCTTCGCACGGAAAGTATATTACAGGATCTTCTCCCGGGACCTACGCCGTCGGCGAACAGTACAGGGATTTTCTGGCCGCCGCGACGCAACCCCTTTTCTCCCCGGGCCTTCTCTACAACTCAATAAAGTCCGGTATGGCTGTTGAGTGGCCTCTCTATTTTGACGAACTTACATTTGGAAGCTCCGAGCCCGCCTGGGAAGGCTGGACGGGCCCGCCCTCACATACACCGATTTTGAGTGTCCTCAAAGATCCACCAGATGGAAGATTGAAGTTCGAAGATCTCTTGTTGGCCGGATATCCGTTAAACAAACGAATGTATATGCCACGCCGAAAAATTACAGGTAGCGTCTTCGCAGCCGATAACACTTACAGGATGGTGAACGCCGAATTGACCCAGTTGGGTAGTCAAAACTACAGTTTGGCGATGAGTAACTTTTTGGCCGCAACACCTGAGTTTTTCCTGGAAAGACCGTTTAATGTTTTCCACTCGAAAGAAAGAAGTCGTTGGAATGGAATGAAGCGCGGTTTTACATATTCCATGGATGTTTCGATATGGAAAACTTCAGATATGGTACAGGCCGAGGGACCTCGCGGCACCGGTTCTTGCGAGTGGACCGCCGGAAGCCCTTACGGATTCATGGGAAGGAATTGGAACAACGCCAGCATCCCCGCCACCGCGGAACAGGACCCTCTTTACGCGTTATATACTCCTCCTTATTTTTATGGAAAAGAAACCACTACCATAAGGGTGACCGCTGACGAGGTCGATCAGCTTATGCCGATGTCGATCGACAAAATACATGGAACTGCATCTGTGACTCACACTTTTGCTAACAAGGTGGGCCCTGACCTGCCAGAGGTTATTGACACTCAGGGTATTTTGTATACGAACCGCCAGAAGGTGACCAGTAGTGTCAACCTTTTCGAGAGAACTAGACGACAAAATATTACTTATGATGCTTCCGGCACCCCTATTACAATTAGCGAGGGAGACAGCGATAAGACTGATTTAGATGTTTGGACAATAGCGACAAAGTGGGAATGTCCCACGCTCAATTTCTCTGCTTCGGCGCGCCCTTTCTTGTCCCGGGGAATGTGGGGCCCTGGTGGTGTACATCCCACTAGTAAGCAGGGGATTTATGTCGCAATAGAAGAAAATCCGGATGTTATAGCTGCCACCGATCCGAAGGCCAAATCTCTAATAGACATCTGTGGGTTTGAGACTACTCCACAAAAGATTGGCGAAATTGCTGCTAAAAAAGAAATCTCTGAAGCGATTGTGGCGATACCGTTTACCGAAATTACAAGAGGCAAAAACAAGGGATCTAACCGGTTTATCAGAATAAATCAGAATATTCTGAAACAACAAATGAGTAATAAGCGCAAAACCGGATATGCGATTCCTGATGAAAAGATAATAAACACATCCATAACGGCGATGATGGAAAATTTACCGAATTATGTAATGCCTCCGCATTTAGACTTTATTAAGAACAAGAATATATGCAATCCGTTCGTTGTTTACCTTTTTGAATTTAAACAAGAGTTAGACAAAGATGATTTACGAGATATTTGGCAAGGAGTCCAGCCGTCCATTTCGTTAAAACCCGAATTAGACAGCGCTTCCCTGGTTCACAAATTAAATAAAGAGGAGTTTTTCCACGGGAAGCCTCTCCCACCCGACCTCCGTTGGATGGTTTTTAAAGTAAAACGTCGTGCAAGCAATAATTATTACAATGCTCGCCGCCGCGCGATTGACACCGGCCAACGGATTACCAATCCACAAGGGAACGAAGTGGAATTCGACTTTAGCTACAACTGGCCTTATGACTTCTGTTCCTTGGTTGAGCTAGCAAAAATTGAGAGTGGTGTCGAGTTGAAAAGCATCGAGGGTAATGAAGAATGAGTTTTTTCGATAGAAAAGAACAAGTTCTAGAATTGGAAATGACCCAACACGGAAAGAGGCTCCTTTCTCGCGGGCAGTTTAAACCGACATATTATCAGTTTTATGATAATGATATATTGTATGATTCTGGGTATGTGAGCGGTTCGGAAACGCAGAACGATATCGCATCTCGAATCATTGAAACTCCTCGGATTTCCACGCAATACAACTTTGAAGGTGTTGAATCTCAGATAGGCAGGGACTTAAACAGAAGTGAACGTTGGATCCGCGCGGAAACAGAATTACACAGGGCGTTCAAGTATCCTCTCGGAACTAGTTCGCCACAGAGTGATAAGTTGCCTGCTTGGAGTGTAGCCTTCATCGATGGTACAATGACTACAGCATCCTACTACACCGAAGCAACCCCAGAGGATTATACGTTCATACCGCAACTGGACGCGACAATAACTTATGATATCAGGATCAAGCATCGACCGCTACAGGTTGTAAACACTAGAAACGAAACTGAATTAGAGAAGCGCGCTAACAACGAACTCCCGCCGGGCTGGGACAACACGGAGGATATCATCGACGTCGAAGATGCCCTCAGAGTGGTCCATCCTGATGGTTCTTACGTGGATGTCAATACAAAGCACGTTCTTCTTCAAATTTTAGAGAACAATGTCCCCTTCTCAAAGGAAAATTTCGAGATGGAAGTGTTTGAAATACTTCCGTCTAACACTGGCACATCTGATGAAGAGCTATACCAACTTTCTTTTTCTGGGCAGCTTGAAGATTCATTCTCTTTGGGAGACCCCGGAGCCGGCGTCACTGAGAACGACGTTGAGTACTTCTTATCTTGTGAAACTGATGATGAAATCGACCCCGATCTATTGATTAATAGAACGACGGAAAATGTGGGGAATATTTATCTTGACCAAGGACTTCTTCGCAATGCGCGCAGCGTTGAGGCAAACAAAATGCGCCGCGACATTTATGAATCTGTAATCGATCCAACGGAGCACTGCGAATAATGGCTAATAGTGTTGATCCAAAAAGCTTAGTTGGAGCAGTGACGCCTAGCGTGTACGTGGGAAAAATTGTCCTAAAAGAAAGTACAGTTTTAACCTCTAGAAATAGAAGAACAGAGTCTGTTCCGAACGATGTAGCCGGCACTGAGTGCATTCTCGATCTGTCGATGAAAGAGGTTGTGGGTGGGGCATCCTCTGGTTGGGCAAGCAATAAGGAACTGTACAACAAGTACCGAATTAAAATCATTAGGAGCCTCGACGCGTCTGTTACCGAAGCTCTTGCTGGTGTGCCACAAAACCGAATATTGGATGCAATTGAAAGTCCAAGGATTAAAGAGCATCTATTTGTTGAGGAAATTTCATTAGCGGATAAAACCACTAATCAGTTGAAAAACAAATCAAAACTATCGCTAGCCGGCGACGGCCAGAGCGTTCGCGAATATATCCTTCAGTATTCGGATGGTTCGCTACCAAAGATCATAAACCACCTTACCTACTTTATAGTCGCATACTGCGATACAAAAAATGATAATTTCGGCTTAATTCATCGCATCCCTCCAAGTTTAGTTGGTGACGTCGATGTTGAAGGAGTTATACGTAATGGCTCAGTTGTGAGAACCGGGACCCTGTACATGGTGAAAGAAGATCCCCGAGTTGTGTGGGCCGGCCCCATGCACATGATGCCTGATGGAGCGATTCACACAGGCGCCACTCATAGCAAAACGTCTAGAGCCCTTCTGTCCGCTGCAGTCAACAATACGAAAATTCAGGATGAGCGGGCCCTAAAAACTTTGCAGAAATTTACCTTCGATCTTTCTATAGCAGATCAGAGTAAATTTTCCACCCCCAAGGGTGGTCCAAAATTACTTTTCAATAATCCGACATCGACAACTGTCGTGAACAGAAACGCTTCATTTACAGATTTGTATTTAAACATCGATAGAGATAATGTTGTTCAATTCTTTTTCGGAATAGATTACAATAATCTGCTTGCAAAAAATACTGAACTTGGAAGGGCCCACAGTAGTCTGTCTAATTTTAATTTCGAAGGATCGTCCGCTTACGCGTCTCTTTTCCGCATTAGCGAAATAAGCAGGATGACTTTAAAACGCCGTCGCGTAAGCCCAGATCCTGAGTTTAATGAGTTATCCTCGCAAATAAATAGCGATGACAAATTTGATGATAACGAGCTTGATGAAATTTTATTATCTGTCGCGCCTTCCACCCACACCGCCATAAATGCTAGTGGCTTGTTGGCAAGTATCGAGGAGATAAAAGTTCATACCCCTCACTCGCCCCGCCTGGTGCAGGCGCATGAGATCCCCGGGGGGCTCCGCGGCGCCACGCGCTCGTGGCCGCAGAGCCGTTGGAACACGACCGCCGGCTTTAGATATTTCACCGGCCGTGACACGAGCCTTACGGATAAAACATACGGATCATACCAGTACGCCCTCGAAATTGAAATAACTGATCGCTCCCGGGAAATCATCGGTAATATGGTTTCTATCCTGTCCCGCGCGAAGGGCACGTTGGACGGTTATCTACAGAGAGGCTCTTCAAAGAGAAGTTACAATTCCAAAATCAACCGATTCACCGACTCTTTCATTGCTTTTGAGCGTGGCATGGGCGCCGGACTTCACCCCCTCGCGAAGCGCCCGTGGTACCGAGCACTAAGTGATTATTCTACCGTTCTTGCAGCGGCTTCTTTAATATCCAGCGACAACCGGTTCACGACTGTAAGTGACACGATACGAACTTTGACTCCATTTATATGTTCCGCCGGCGCCAACCCGGACAGCGTGCAGGCTGTCATCTCCTTAATTGACTCGTTGATAGCCAAGCTAGCCAGCTTAAACACAAAGGGGGTGGTGAACTCTGATATATCATCTCTTGATTCTGGATTTAACGACAGGACTTCCCGGGCCAAGAACGCATCCTTGAAAAGGATTCTTGTGGAGAACTTTTTTGAAAATCAGGTTGATGTAAACTTTACCAAGGGCGTCGGTTACGACTATTTAACGACCAGCGGCGCCTCCAACTCCTCTGGGGGCCTTTCTAAAATCAGCCTAGACAACTACTTTAAGAGAGCGCAAGCCGAGACTCTCAAATATTATAAGAATGTGGATGCAAATATTAATATTGTTGTAAAAGGAAAAAACTATACAAGTGGAGACTCGTTGTCTAACAATGATTTGCGGTATTTGTCTCCTGCATCGGTGAAAATTTATGACCAGAGCTATGATTTGTCTAATGGCCTTCAGATAATCTCAGATCAGGCAAAAATAGCTGAGGAGGGGGCTTTGTATCACACCCTTTCCAGCGATTTAGATGGTGAGACTTCGGACGAACCCGCTGCGACGAAGTATTCCTCTCTTCTCCGCGAAAATTCAATAGTTGAATTCTATGGCATAAACACTCTGTCCAATGCGGATGTTGAAGCATCCAAACCATTTTTTGTTGAAGAGGGTGATTGTGATGTGAAGGCTCCTCCAACCTCGGATCCTCCTTATAGCCCGGGCGTCCTAGCGCAATCTCCGGGCCCCCAAAGGCCCCCGCCGGCTTTGTTTGGCCTCCTTAGATCTTTTGTGTTAGGTAGCAACATTGACAAGCCAGAGTGTGTAGACGATTGCTCTAATCAAATTGACTTATACAACTCCCTCGCACCCTACAACAAGATTTTCACAGCGGGAGGTACCCAAACCTCTCTAGCATCGTTGCCCAACCAAATTAAGTCAGTGATCTTGGGTAACATATCCACTGGTGTTGTCAACTTGAATTGGTTTAACACTGAGCGTCCCACTGAAGATCCGCTTCTTGGACCAATTTATCGTCTTGGAATTGAATCACTTTGTGAGGTGCAAGTCTTAGTTGGTTTTAAAGTTTCTAACGACAACAAGAGTCTAGCGCAGAGTCCAATCTTTGCTCCGCTAAGCCGCGGCATCACATCGGCAGCCCCCGCCGGCACAAGCTTGTTGTGCAGACTTGTACCGTATAACAATAGTGATTTTAACTTGTCGGGGATGTCAAATAATCTTAAACTTCCTATTTATAATGAGTACTTCATCATTCAAGTAACACAATCCGGTACAACCGTTCTTTCTCCGCAAAGAAGTGTTCCCTTAGCTTCTGCTCTTTCTGATGAACAAGGATCTCCCGAATTGGTACAATACGCATACACGACAAAACGCCCGATTCCGCATGCGCCGCCGTCGAAGAAAAAGAGAGCGCCAAGACGTCGTTCAACAAAAGAACAGTCAAGTGATCGGACCACTAGTACAACTGCCCGATCATCGAACAACACCAGAGGGAGCTATTAGTCATGCCTAACCACGACGATCCAGAACGAGGTCAACGCGACCCCTACGCCGGCCTCACGGAGGATGAGATCCAGCAGATGATCGACAACGACGACAACGTCGACTCCGTCGGCTCGACTACACTTTTCGATAATGACCAATCGTGGGGTAATGGTGCAGATATGAACACGGTGGACAGACTAAGATATCAACAACGCGCTGTCTGGCCTGCGTATTTTGATGAATCCGCTGTCCCGGATCGGCCACCCAGTTTTCTCACTCCGAACCAAGACCTTGGCCAAGGTCCAATTAGACCTACGTCCCTCGACGGCGGCGCCCATCATTTTTTCTGGACCCACCCCATCTTTGTCCCCCGCGGCGAGCTAGGCCTCTATGGACCCGACGGCCGTGGTCTCATCTCCGCCGCCATGCATTCCGACCTTCAACCTCAAGTTGCCTTCGGCATCGCTTTCCAACGTTTTGACTTGATGATCGACGCCTCTGAATTCGTAGAACTTTACGGCGCCGCTTATGGGATTACCTTTAATGAAATAGAATTTTACTCCTTCTTCGAGGCCATCGGCGCTGACGCAAATATATCGCAAGACAGCAAGTTCAGGCGAGCATTGGCGGCCATATATGGCCTAGGCGTCGCCACCCGCGACCCTCTTGCCCCCTTGCGTGAATTTGTGGACCACACAACTAAGGTACCGCTCTTATTAACTAAAGCCGAGAAGGCGTCATCGGCCGCGGCTCGGCTAAGACAAGGAGACTTCCTTGGTTTGGTTAAGCCTGTGTATAACTATATGCTGCATGATTACGAGCAGGTTTTAGAGTCTGTTGTGAAGCCAGCGGCCCAAACGCGCGTCATCCCCAACATTTATGTCTTGACATCTGAACTTGCAAATGAGGAGGGGGAGTCCCCTGATGAGTGGTTCTCTCTAATAGGACAACCGGAAAGGGATTTTAAACAATTTGTTACTGTCGGAAACCTTATACAAGGCGCGCGCCCTCGCCCCAATCATGAAAATCTCCCCGGTCACATCCCCTACTCACAAAAAAACTACTTTTGTAAATGGACCGCCGCGGTTGATAGGTTGGCACCACTGGATTCTCTGCGTTCTGCCACCACCGCGGAGCGAAATTTCCTTAGAGCAGGCCGGAATTTTATCTCAATTATAATCCCACCGGACCAGTTGGATTTCATAAAACTCGCAAATGACCAGAAAGAAGCCTATCCCATGTTTAATGAAATTCAATTTAAAACTGATGGGAGAAAAGATTTTGCCAATCTTTTTATACAAAGTAGCTTCTCTAGTTTGATAATGAGAGAAAGCATGTACGGTGCTCCTGTACCGTATAATACTTATACGCGCTCTTTCAACGGCGCACACCTCCTCAATCCGGCCTCGGCCGGCGACCTGGGTTGGTTTTCGACAAATGCAGTTTTGAACCCCACCGAGCTAAAAACAACTGATATTCACGAATTCTGGAACCGCATTGACAACGACGGCGAGCTTTTAGCAGAAGAACAGGAACTTCTTGATGATCCCTTTGCGATCATGCTGGGCGCCCCGGGCGCCAATAGGGGCGAACTCTCAAACCTGTCGTTCTTCGGCGCCGATGACGAGGAGAAGCTTCTACGACGTCGGCTATTTAAAGAAACGTTTCGTGAAAAACTTAATGAGATTTGTGACAACTCCACGAGATCTTATTCGGATATGATGAGAGGTTCCTTGGCAAGATCTGAGACCGTGTTTTACAGGATAGAAAAAAGGTTGAACGGTCAGCTTGTTCAAGAATTTTATGTCCCAAACAATCTTCCGGATGGAGACTTGGATATTTTCAGATACGTTGATACGCAAGTATTGTACGGAAAGTTTTCCAACGCTGACGACCTAAACGTTTATGATTATAGGATATATGCTGGCCAATTAGTGATTGGTAGTAGGTATGGCCGATTCGCTCTTGGCGTGCCAGAACCTGAGCCCCCGGCCCACGGCGGCGATCCCGATTGCATCGGTCTTCCGTGGCACGTAGCGAATCGCGATACTGGCGTCAGCCGCGTCGAGCACCAGCAGCGTTGCGGCTTGCCACCGCCATGGAATCCTTCTCGCGACGACGACCCGGACGAGGTGCACCTTGGTTGGGAGTATGATGATGATTGGAGAATAGCGTGGCAACACCGCTTCCCTCTTCCCGAGGAGGGTGACTCAACCGCTGCCGATTTGTCCCCCAAGGGTGTGAGAGCCCATCTGGGCGATTTAAGTCTCGACTCCATGCCGGTCGAGGGTATGCCACGTCCCTCCGAATCGACTCTCATCGCTCAAATTAGGGCGATTGAGGCTGCGGAACTTTTGTGGTCGACGCCCGCCAGCCGCGGCGCGATCGTCCTCGCCCTGGGCGGCACGAAGTGGGGCGGCGGCTGGCTCGACGAACCGTCGCCTGAGGACATCGCTATATGGGAGACTTATCTGAATACCCATCACTCGGCCCTCATGGTTGCGCGGTCCCATTATTTACCGGCTCATGGAGGCCTCCCGCACCCTTTCCCGGCATTTCTACGCAAGACATCTTTCAACAACGATCGGTCCACATGGGGCCCGATTATGAATTATTTGGACCAAACCCCAGAACTCCCCGACTGGCCCACCAAGCTTCTTCGCGGCAACTACACCGTCAACGCGATCTGGCACGCCGGCGCATGGGAATATATGGATGACGACCTCCGCCAGATTCGGGAGAATTTCCAGCAAACCCTTGACCAGATTCAGGCGTTACCACCCGCTCAAAAGATACCGGAAAACCGCCCCTTCCCTAGGACCCCCGGAACTCCCGATCCCAACGCCCGAGCAGTTGATTCTCCTCCCCCCCCTATGGACGTCGAGGTGGCTACGTTCGATTCTCTTGGAAACAAAGATCCCGCGGGCACACTCCAGGTAAAGGTGAAGTGCCTGTCATATATCCTGCCGTCAGTGAAGTTGATACAGGTACCCATTTTCGACGCACCCGACGTTGCTATTTTCAACAAGCCACCAGCTTCTCCGGATATAGATATCGTTCCATATCGAGCCATTGACAATCAGGCCTTGATTAATATGAACGAACAAACGAGCACTCACCGGTCACAAACGCCCGTGTTCATTGAAAATGAGGACATCGACGCGCATATGTTCCTGACTCGCAGCCAGTATCTAAGCGAGTGGATTGACGTGGATCCTAACATTCTCGAACCGCTTGACATTCCGATTGTTTTTGGTAATGACGACTTTCCAAGCTCTTATGAAGTTTACAGGATTGAAACACCACCCGAGTCATACGCTGATTTTGCGGGCGGCTTACATCACATTGCCTCGCTTACTGACGAGAACGGAAAGCCGCTCGCCAGTTCCGCTTCTTTGATAGACGCTCTGATTCCTAATCGCAAATATTACTACACATTCAGGATTAGGGATACTCATGGTCAGCCCTCAAACCCGACGGACGTATATCAGGTCGAGTTGGTGAATGACGGAAGTGCTGTCTTCATGCTGTTTGAAGTGTATAATTTTCCAGAAACTCCTTTAAATCTCGTTAAAAATGTGAGAAGATATTTAAAGCTAGCTCCCGCCATTGCGCAATCTTTAGTGAATATGCCAAGGTCTGGGTTATTGGACGAGTCAGGAGAACCGTCCGCAACAGCTAAAAACAAAACGATTCATTTGGGAATACCGTCCCCATCTACATGGGGCCGCAAGTACAAATTTAGGCTGATGTCCAAAAAGACGGGAAGGAAGATCGATATCAACATTGACTTTAAGGTTAATCAAATAGCCGAGCCTGATATAAATCAAGACTCGGGTTGCGATCCTGGTTTCGAAGCGCCCCTGCCTCAAGAACCGGAGACCCCGCCCGCACCCAGGTGGCGCCGCCGCCCGACTCCCCCGCCCCCCGCCGGCGGCCAGGCGTACGCCGGGGAAATCAGGGACAACGCCGGCGACAGCCTGTACAACGATGCACCAGGAGCCCAACCAGTTCAGCAATATGGTCAGATTATGGATCTCGCACCGGCTGGTGGAAGTTATGACGATATACAGGTCGGGCTTGGCGACGGCGCACCCGCGGACGATAACGGAACTCCCCAGGACCCCGAACCCTTACCGAATCCCTCCCCTGGCGGTGGTAACTTCGGGGAAGGAATTTAGATGCAGCACACTTTAAATGGTTGAAAAGATTGATTTATAAGGAATAAAAGAAATTTTTTAACTAATTAATTTAGAATTTTCTATACAATTGATAACACGGAGAAATACACATGGCCTTCCTCGATAACTCGGGCGACATTATATTAGATGCAGTACTTACAGACACCGGACGCCTGCGCTTAGCCCGCGGCGATGGATCTTTTAGAATTGCCAAGTTCGCCCTAGGGGACGATGAAGTCGATTATGGACTGTATAATAAGGCCGCCGCTAGCGGCCTGCAGGACTTAGAGATTTTACAAACTCCTATTTTGGAAGCATTTACAAACAACACTTCCACTATGAATTCGAGACTTTTGACAATTCCACGTACAAACTTATTGTTTCTACCAATTATCAAACTCAACGAAGAGAATGCCTCCACGACAGGCCGTAATAATTCCGCGACACAGGCAAGAGGCTCCTTTATCGTAGCCGCAAACAAAGAGACTGTGGAAGATGTGGGGATAGGGATCCAGGGTGAGATGTTTGGGCAGGCGCCTAACGATCCTAACCAGACGCACATACAGTGCGACCAAGGCCTAGACACTTCTGAGATTTCCCCGGAAGTAGCTTTGGACGCTGATTTGAAGGAAACACAATACTCTGTTGAGATTGACAACAGGTTTGGAAGAATCACGAACTTGGGCGGCGCCTTCGCTGCGCCCTCCTTTATTGACGATGACAACATCGCCAACTACCGCCTCAGCCTAGGGACGAATCCAACATATGTGAAGACAATTGAAGATACAATTCGGGTTGGACAGGGAACGTCCCAAGTGATTCGCGGCCCCCGCGGCACGTCTTTGAAGTTTCGAATCGGTTCATCCGTAGATATGACTACTAGTAACTTTCTGTTTACCAAATTTGGGAGCACGGGTCAATCTTTTACCAAGGCCGCCGGCGGAACGGCAACAGTGAGTACCATTGACACGCAGGTCCGAGTAACAGGACTGACAACGGGATATCGAGTTGACATTCCCGTCCGCTTTATTAGAAAGGAATAGTTAAGGACTAAACTAATGGCAACAACATATAAAACTTTTTTAAACGACGACACCACGAACACAAGGACACTACTACACGAAGCTATTCCTTTGACTGGTACGATAGTGTCGGGCACGTATTACCTTGATTCCTCTCAAACACAAACAAATATTAAAAGATATAGCCATGGCATGTTTGAATCCGTTTACGATTATCCATATCTTAGTTCTTCCGCAAATCATATTTTTGATTTAACCGTAGGCTATTCTAATAAGTCTCACCTCTCCGCATCAACTTACATACAGAATTCTAAGAAGATTCAAATTTACAATCAAATGGCTCAAGTTTTAGCTGGATATGATCAGACTGGTTCGGTTAGAAGATTTGACCAAAATGGCGATTTTACCGATGGTGGTAACAAGATTGATGAAGCTTTCTTTGTCAATTACGCTCGCCTTCTAAATAAAGATGAAATTAAGAAGGGATCATATACTCTCGATATGTTGGTTGGCGGTACCACAAAAGCCAGGACGACCCACGCAATCATCGGAGACTATGGAGCGACTAGCGCTTATAAAACAAATTCACCAGCCGGCGAATACGGTATTCTATATACCAGTTCCGCGACGCCCAACCCGGATGGTACGTCTGGCGTCGGCCTAGTATATTACCAGGCCGGCGTGGCGGTAGTTACTGCCTCAGTTTTCCAGGTAACTGGTGTTCTTTCTTCTTTTGCTCCTAACGCCGCCGGCGTAGCGTACAGCAATGTCGTGGCCTGCATGACAGGAAGTCAAATCACCTCCTCTTGTGAGGCTTTCCGCAACCGCTGGTATGACGACGATTTCAATAATACTACCGAATTAAACTCAACCATATATTTCTGTAGAGCAAACCATAATGAATTTAATTATAGTGCGAACCCGACCTATGTCACTGCTAGTAAAATCCGGGTTAAGGATCAAAAGCTCGACCAACCGATCAGTTATCCCACAACTGTTGGTCTTTATTCGGCAGACAATGAACTCCTGGCGGTCGCCAAACTGTCAGAACCTCTGAAGAAGAGCCCCGATCAAGAATTGACATTGAGGGTCAGATTGGACTACTAGGTAAAATGCAAGTATGCCCTTTTATAAATTTAAGCCTAATGATCTTTTCTATAATCGAGTAAAAGTAAATCCTAAGCAGACTTTCCTTTTCTATCTTAACACTGTTCGTGTTTTAAACAATTTAGTAAACGAATCCGGCTCTCATGCTGCATATGTTCCTAACATGCTTAGTTCTGGGTATGTTAGTCTTTATGAATTGAATGTCGATCGTTCCACCAACCAATTGATTCACCCGTTTGTTGTTAAGACCAGCGACAGAACCTCGTTCAAGACTGTAACGACTTCTAGTTTTAACGCGGACTACGAATTTGGCGCCACAATCTCGTCGATTTACCCGCTTTCTGCCAGCGTTTCAAAGCTACTCTTAAACGCTGTTCCCGTTACGTGGGATCCTCTTGTAGATGGGGGATACCGCAATCGCATACAGGCCCTAAAGAACACTTTAAATTTTCACTCTAAGCTAAGCCCCGCCTATCAATATAGCTCTTCTGCTGGGAATAAGCAGATCCAAAGACTTGGGCTTCTGTCAATTCCGTCGATTTTGTACGGCTCTTCGATAAAGAAAGGTTCTATAGATTTGAAATTCTATGTCTCTGGAACATTGGTCGGGCAACTTCAAGATTCGAGAAGAAACGGAGAGCTTATTCAAGTGGGCCCTCCAGGGAGTAATTACTCTGGCTCAATTGCGGGCGTCGCTCTCTATAATGAGGGGTTCTTGGTCTTGACAGGTAGCTGGGACTTAGCAGCGGCAGGCACCCCCTACGGTTCCACAGCAACGCCGTTCACTGAAAACTACGGGGGCGTAACAGTCCCAGACTCACCGCGTTGGGCCTACTTTGCTCAAAATATATCTGGAACAATAGTGGCACTCTCATCCAGTTTTGAGATGTCATACGAGGGCCTGGACTACGTGCCAACAATAACAATGCTAGCACATGCCCCGCGAGGCGAACTAAACCATTCAAATAACCCAACTTATCCAGAATACAATTTGAACAGAATATTCTTTTCGAGTGGGTCCACCGGATATGGCGAACCAACGAATACCGCAATAAAGAACATAGTTTCTAGCTCATTTATAGCGCCAACAGCGAGTTTTGAAAAAGAGACGTATATTTCTCAAATCGGAGTTTACGACGAAGATAAAAAACTAATAGCAGTTGCAAAGCTTGCAACCCCCGTCAAGAAAACTCAAGAAAGAGATTATACTTTCAAGTTGAAGTTAGACATATAAAGAATAAAATGATATTAGGATTAGACGTAAGCACGTCGATAACGGGTATCTCCGTTGTCGACAAGAATGGTGAGATACTTTTGTATGAAGCCTGGGATATGCGAAATAAAAGGTATTTCCCAGACCTTTGGGCGAAGGCATCTTTTATTGAGAATAAATTGCGAGACCTTCAGGTGAGAAAGAAATTTATCGTTGAAAGAGTTTATATAGAACAATCATTACAGGCTTTTCGACCTGGATTTTCATCGGCCAAAACTATTTTAACTCTCGCCAAGTTTAATGGGATTGTATCTTACATCGTTAAGAGGACTTACGATATCACACCAGAATACATCGGCGCCTCTTCTGCTAGAAAACTCTGCGGAATCAAAGTGCAGAAAGGGAAAAAGGCAAAGCAAGTTGTGCTGGAGCATTTGTTGGAAAACGAACCTGCTTTCAAGATAAAATATACAAAACAGGGAAACCCGAAGCCGGGTTCATACGATATGGCAGATGCCATCATTATTGCACGCGCCGGGTTGGAACTTTGGAAAAAGTGAACTATTTACTATTATGAAACTCCTACTTGAAAATTGGCGAGAGTTCCTCGCTGAAGAGCCCAACGATGACGAGGCCATTGAGGAAGTTCTTGGCCTCGGGAAGGATAAATGGGCAGAGAAAGAAGCGGAGATGGACGCGTCCGAAAAGAAGCAACCCGGGGCTGATCAGGTACAGATCACCACAGTTGGCGAGTTGAGACAGTTGTTATCGCAGGCGATAACTGCTAAACGAACAGGGCAGGTAAAGGATTTCGCGAAGGATTTCGCGCAAGGGGCCGCTGTAGATATGCTGGCCAGCATGGTACCTGGACTCGCGCAAGCCAAGACGGCATACGACATTTTTCAACAAACCTACAAGCTCCCTGATGAACGGAGGACCAATACGGCGCTAGACCACTTAGATGTCGATGACGATGTGAGTGCAATTGTTGATGACAATGTCGAGAATGCCTTTTTAAAACAATTGGGTAAAGATTTTGAGAAGTTTCCTGATGATACTCGGCTAGAAGATGCTAGTGTGACTAAAATGCTGCGCAACTTTTTGTCGAAGGAATTCGATAAACGGACTATAATCGCACCGGACCTCAAAGAGGAACAGATAGACCAAAAAACTGCTCCCACTGGCTCTGAAAAAAAAGCACCTGCCGACGTCGAAACGATGATTCGGTACATTGAGAAAATAGATACACCAGCAGAATATCAGGTTTTATTGCAAAAAATACTTCTCCACGCGTACCAGATGAAAAATACTTCTGGTTTGAAATCTTTCATGGCCCGCATATCTCGTGAGTTGCCAGGGTTGATAAAAAAGATTAAATGAAATTTATACGCTATTTCGCTATCTTAGTCTGTTTGCTTTTCGTTTCCGCAAACTGCGCTACCGTCGATTGCAGCAAGTTCGCAGAAACAAATCCAAAAAGATGTAAGTGCATCAGAGACAACGGTGATCCCAAACGAGCCAAAGAGTGCAGCGACATTGCAAATAAAGCTTTCCGCGAGAAGGCTAGAAGAGATTGTATGCGTAAATGTTATGATATGATTGATTGCGAGAGGTGTTTAGGGATATGAAGTTGTTGATGGAAAATTGGCGTCAGTATTTGACTGAAAGCGAAAGAGGTGAGTCCATGGTGGATGAGTATCATGCGTATTTAGAAGATATTGGAATTCGGGATCGTATTAAGAAAAATGCCGAGTCCGCAGGTCGCCAACGCGAACTGCACAAAATCATCGCTAAATCGGCCGCCCCGGGCACGGAAGTTAAGGTTTGGGAAGAACTTTGGAAATTAATTAGTGCAGGAGTCGCGGGTGGCGATAAAGAGCGATTCGGCACCTCTAATTATCCAGATGATTGGGATTCTCGAAAAAGAGAATACGTTGAACTTGAGATCGCGTCACTAAAGGAATATAACGCAATCCGCAAAATAATGAGTAAGGCATGGAAAAAAATATATAACAAGCATGTTGATCGAAATTTCCTCAAGAGCCTAACTTTGGTTCATTGGGATCCGAACCCTGCACTGTATTTAACTACGGATAGTAAGCACCAAACCTCAGCAGAAGGATATCTTCCCAACAAGCCTATTGTCCAAAAATGGGGTACCCCCGGCTCGGAGGGCAGCACCGGGATTGGTTGGAAGGGCACGGCGCCACAGAAAATTCAGGGTACTGGCATCCAAATTAAAGGGCACGTTGTCATGGCCACCAACACCATGGGGATGGGCACTGGCGGTGGATATGAGGCCGCACCGGGCCAAGAAGCATCAGGGTTTTCGAAGGATATCGATGTCCCAGAAGGCTATGAATCCGACCCCGGAACGCTTTTCAGGGGGTTTGAGCGTATGCTGGATTTTTTTGAAAAGAAAAAAACCACGAAGCGCCTCGATACAGTCGCGGACGCAGAAAGCTTCAGAGGATCTAAGAAATTTTGGGACAAGTCTATTAACGAATTTGTGGTTGACAACTGGACCCCAGTGGCGTTAGTGTCGGTTGGCGGAGTAAAAAATAAGCATTACGCGAGGATGTCTCAAGTAGCCCAGGAAAATAATCTTCCAATGATCGATGAAAACCGGAACCCAATAGAGGTGGAGAAACACGTATGAAACTATTGATTGAAAATTTTAGGAAGTTCCTAAACGAAGCTGACGAACAGCAGTTAGAGAACGAAATGGACGAGGCTTTCGCTTCCTTGATCGGAGCCTTAAAGAAAGCTGCGACAGCTTCTGAGGAAAGTGAAGAACAACTACAAGAGGTTGATCCCGTCACCGTCGGTCTCGTCGGCACCTCGCTCGTGCTCGCCGGCCCTCAAATACTTGAAATTCTTGGTGAGTGGATAAACAAACTTAGCAAGAAGATGAATTCCGAATGGGCGAATTCCGAGTGGGCGCAAGCTGATTATGAGGGAGCAGATCTTGGAAACTGGCTAATAGAAGTCTCCGAAGCTTTACATAAAAAATACACGGCCCCCATAGAGTGGATTCTTAAAAAGATTTGGCCAGATATGTCTGAGGAAAATGTTCACAAGGTTGCTGACCGCCTTTTCCATCTGATTGTTGCCGGCTTTCTTGTCGCCTCAGGCTACGGCGCTCTTAAGGCACTTAAAGCCTACCTCGTCGGCGCGGGGACTGGTTCCCTTGTGCTCGGTACGTTGGAGGCTGCTTTGACCGCAATCAAAAGCGACGAAATATGGGAATTTCTAGGAGCCGGCACCCTTTTCGCTTTCACCGGGGCTGGTGCTGTCACAGTTGGAGCACAAGCCGCGCGATAATATGAAGCTCCTCCTTGAAAATAATACTTGACAACCACACTCGCATCTAGTACACTATAAGCGTGGAAGTAAAGAAACTCAAAGTTCTAAAAGAGATCCTCGGCCATTATCGCAAGACAGGAAACGAGTATCTATTTTCTTGCCCCTTTTGCAAACATCACAAGCCTAAATTTTCAGTAAATCTGAACAAAGGTGCAAAGTGTTGGGTCTGTGATTGGTCAACCCCAAGCATTTTTAGAGTTATCAAACGCTTCGGCAATTACTCCCAAATAAGCCTATGGTCAAGTATGGAGGAAACGGTTGAAATAACTGACTTCTCCAAAGACATGTTCGATACCACCAAAACTTTTGTAAAAGAGGAAGTGATTAGCCTTCCTGAAGGATTTGTTTCTCTCGCAAACAAAAATATTCCAAAGACGGCAGCGTATGCGACAAGTTATTTGAGAGGT
>Ga0080013_1001191_pt1 | contig 35224 bp, 47 predicted proteins | sample ETNvirenome_6_85_FD_69236 | JGI IMG/M metagenome (GOLD analysis project Ga0080013, IMG submission 69236) | Marine viral communities from the Pacific Ocean - ETNP_6_85 (SPADES assembly) (version 2) | ecosystem: Environmental > Aquatic > Marine > Oceanic | place: Pacific Ocean | collected 2013-06-19
AGGTCTTACCCACCATCTCTACTAACTGAGCGCCAGCCATGAACATATCCTTCATGTTGCCGCCAAGATTGCTGATGATGAAGCTCTGAGTCTTCTTTATCTGCTGCGCATGGCCCGGATCTGCCTTCTCTATCTCCCTTATCTGCTCTGGGGTCCTCCATTCCTCTGTGGCTGCAAAGTCGTATAGCTTCTTAGCCTTATCCTTGTCGTAATACATCATCATCTTGGAGATCTCTTTAAGACCGGAGTTGATACCGCTCCAATCCTTCCAAGACGACCTAGATATCTTTCCCTCAACCCTGTCCATAGCCTTCTTGAAGGCGATCATCCCTGGTGAGTTGCCATCAGCGAATTCCTGTATGGTCTTAAGGTTCTCCTCTGCCCTCTTCTGCCTCTCTTGCTGCAGCTTGAGGTACTTGCCGGGTTGATCCTCTGGCACATCCAGTGCAGGTTGCCCGACATAGGCTGGAGTCGTACCGTATCGTCCGTATACACCGAACTTGCCGCCCGTTACGCCCTGGCCTGACAGGACATCGGACTGGTAGACATCAGATAGGCCGAGACCCTCTGTGCCTTCCTTCTTAAGGTCGTACTCGTTAGCCACTATTTGTACCTAGCTTATTTGTACCTAGCTGATCGAGGTATCTCCTCAGCCTAAGATCTGTCTCACTTGACTCACCCGGCCTATACACTGGGTCGAAATCACCCATAGGCATCTCCTCGGCTGGTGGGCTAATGTGAGGAGATGGTGCGTCTGGATCTATCTTCTCTATACCAATCACCGTTCCATTGGCATCCCTGAATATCACAGCATTCCTGTCTGACACCGCAGATCCACCGTCGCGAAGAAGCTGCTCGATGACCTCGGCCTCCTCTTTGGGTTTACCAGCTATGTATTCACCCACCCCTGGGTCTATTTCAACCAGCCTCAGCATGAGTGGAGACAATTCATCTCCAGCAGGAAGTGGCTCATCCCGTGTTGGGGCAGGAGCCCTGGCCTCTACCATGCTTGCCCTACTACCGTATGGCTCTACAGCCGTCTGACCGTAAGGAATAAGTTCTTCCTCGCCTATAACCCTTCTTGGCGCTGGCTCATACTTGTCGAACGACTTAGACAACTCCCTGCCTCCCTCTGACAGCATTGATCTGCCCATCTCCCCGGCTGGTGGCAGGTCAAATTTAGGATTGATGTACGTAGCTCCACCTGGCGGACCACCTGTCGGCTTCTTGACTGGCGGCTTCTTGACTGGCGGCTTCTTCGCGAATTTTTCCATCATGCCAGCAGTCTCCATGGCCTGACTGACGACATCCGTACCTGCTGCGGGAGGCGTGGCATCTTGACCCAATGCAACGTCTACCGGACTTGTCCTCTTGCCGGTGGCCGCATCCACTTGCCCTTGAATACCTGGACTGAGGGCCGATGATGCACCATATTTTTCTAAGATTTCTGTTACTTTACTCCTTAGCGGTTTTGGCAGAGGCACACCCCTGGGCTGCATCTTTACAAGATCCAATACCTTCCTATCTGGGTCTGACACCTTGTAATACAGACTATCCAGCTCATACTGCTTCTTCTGCAGTGTAAGATCGGCACTCTCCCTGGTTACACCCTTGGCCGCCTGCTCTGACTCGAACTTGGATATCAGAGCCTGGGCCGCCCTTGGATCCATGTTCATTCCAAGCTGCTTAACATCGGCAACCATGGCGTCTGCCCTCTGACCCTTGGGCATTGCTGCATAGGCTGCCATGTTTGTCTTAAGGTGGTGGGATACTGCTGATCTAGCCTCTCCCTTTCTGGATCTAAGGTCTGCTGCATCCTGCCTGGCCCTGGTTCTCTGCATCTCAGAGAGCTTCCATGCCTTCTCTGCCTCGGCAGCCTTAGACTTCTTCTCTGCCTGCTCTCCTGCGCTCCAACCAGAGATTGCACCAGCACCGGCCTTGCCGAGTGATTGTGCAAGAACCTGACCCCTCTGTGTCTGACGGGCAATCCTAGCGGCCCTGAGAGCTTCGCGCTCTCTGGCCGCTTCGTACCCTGGATCGAATAATTTCTTAAGTGGCATGATTATCTCCCTCTTGCACCGCAGGCCGTATCATCGTGTATATAAAACTTACCTTGATGCTCAAAGAGAATCCTCCTCTTTCCGTCGACGGATGAATGAGCAGCCGATTCCCATCCATTATTGTTTCTCCATGCTCTAGCCTCGTTCGATGTGCCAATCTCACTTTCCTGCATGCACACTACATATACAGGATCGTTCTCGTAGTTGCTGTCATCGTAGAAATCAGCATCACTGAACCACATACCATTATCTACCAGGGTTGCAGATTGCAGTGCGTCTGTAGCATCTGGACTATCGTATGTGCCACCTGCGAGTACATGGTCCATGGGATCTGCATCTCTGTTGGCAGCGGCACCTTGGTGGGCAGATAAGTACCCCTCCTGCACGCCGCCTCCTTCTTCTTCACTCTCCTTACCGGTATAACCGGTCCTCTTAAGCTCCATCCCTACAGGGGCAATGTGTGATTTCTCACCGCCATACGTTCCAGACTCTCCTGTGTACGCATCTGCGTCTTCCTTCTCTTCTGCGTCCTTGACCTTGAAATATATTTCCTCAAGACAGTCCAGATCATTGGTTCTCATGCATTGAGCAAATTGATTCAATGTCTCTGGATCTAGGTATTGAGATCCAGTCTCTAGGAAATCAGCGAGTTGAGCATACATCTTCCTCTGATGGTCTTCTCTCCTCATGTCAAGATTCTGTGATACTTGACCGGCCTTCATCTGTCGACCGAACATTGACTCTCTGGCCCGCTCCTCGGCCTCTTGCTGGATCTGGGCCTCTGTCGCAAGCATGGCTCCCGATGCGCCCATGCCGCCACGGCCAGCCTGCACTCTGCCTGCAGCTATGGCTCGACCGGCAGACTTCCTTGCCGCATCCTCTGGGTCTCTCTGTAATTCCTGGCATGCTCTGAACTGAGTCATTGCCTCGTTCTGCTGGGCAATATTATTGCCCGCTGCCTGCAATGACCTATCAAGCTGACCCTGGCAATCCGTTGCCACTTCTTCTTCGCCCTTGTCTTCTCCTTCGTACTCCCATGTAGACGGGTCGTTCTTATCGCGGTCTGGGTCTACCGTGCCTCCCCCAGCACCCTGCTCCAGCTTGCCACCGCCTGGGTCCTGGGCCGATGGTCCATCTGGGCCGAAATCTATCTGGTCCTCGCCTGTCGCCCTTCCCTCGCCCTTGGCTCTCGTAGTGACACCGGCCCTGCTCTTGGTTGTTGGTATTCCAGTTCCGCTTCCGATAGCATCCGGTATGTCGTATCCTCCAGGCCCACGCGCAGTACCAACATCTCTCTCTCCCTTGGCCTTGGTAGTCTGAGCTGGCTGGGCGGTTGCCTTGGTCACAACCTTCTGCCCCATGAATGCGGTAGTGCCAGTAGTTCCACCCTTGGATACTGGTGTGGCCATCCTATCTGCAGCAATGTTCGCGGCTACCTTGGTCTCTTCATCTTTGGCATCTGCATCTGCGCTCTGAGAGTCCCGGTGCATCTGCCCCTTGATGTCTTCATCGCCATTCGCTGGAACCTCGTCATAATGACACTTGCTGCCATCCCACCTTCCGCCGTTCTTCCGGCACTGGGTGGCCGCAACCTCATTCTTTAGGTCGCCCCTCTGAAAATTGGGAGTACCGTTGCCGTCACCATTGCCAGCTTCGCCAATTGGCAAACCTCCAAAATTAAGACCTGTACCTGCTGCCATCTCTATCTCCTATATATACCAAACTATGACGTAAGCCTTATCACCGGGGTCGTCGCTGGCCCACACCATTGTTACGTTCTTATCGCCGGTGACGCCAGAAGTAGCCGTAGGGTCTGACCCTGATCCGCTTACTTCCAAGAGGGCTACCGGGGAAGTCCCGCCAACCACGCCTGATGTAGTGACTCTCTTTGATACATGATCATAACTGTTGTCAACCGCGACTGCCTGGTCATCTCCCGCTGTAGTCATAGTTATAACGGACGTACCGTTGGCATCATTCTGCACCACATGGAATCTTTCAACTATCTTCCTGGGCATAATGTCATTATCGCTCTCAGTCGCTGGCAGTCGCCACTTCTTGCCTGGTTCCGCAGTCGCCTCACCCACAGCCCATGCCACATAACACTCTGCCTTAAGCATCCTGAATGGGTCCACCTCCGGGTCATCAGGTGACGCATCTCCTGATATCACAACACCCTGTGCGGACTTCAGCGTATTCTTTCTGTCGTTAATGCTGGCCGCAGTAACATCATCATCTGAACTAATGTTCAGTACCGACACTCTCTCTGGGTTGAGGGACACATCATCATCTGCCGTAGCAGGAGATATCCCACCGAACCTGTCACTTCTAATATTGAGAACTACCCAGCAGTCGTTGCCTGCCACTGCGAGGCTGGGGCCATCAGTGTTAACATCGATCACCAGACAGTAGGTCTCTCCGTCCCTGACTGCAAGCTGCTTCTGGCTGCTTGCAGCTACTATGCCGTCTGCAGCCTTGGCCGTCACGGACAGATACTCACTAAGTACAGGTTTGGGTGTGATGTGTTGGAAACTGTCACCCTCCAGCGGCACTGGCAGCACAGTAGTGGACTCTGCATCCGTTACCGCATTATCCACATACCTGGAATCATAGTCTCCATCCCAATATACCTTAACAGTCTGGTCATCAGTCTCCACTGTCTCGAAGTATATGAAGGCGGACTCTATAACGAATCCATCGCCCGGAAATCTTATGAGGAATCTTGCAGGCGCAAGAATGTTGGCTGGGAAGGATGCTCCCGAGTGGGTGTCGGTAACATTCTTGAATGGGATCATCAGAGGAGTATGACAGTACCTCTTGCCCATAATGTAGTTGATATCGTCTGCACACTTCTTGAAGTTCGCATTAAGATGCTGATAATCAAGAGTCTGACCTGTGTAGAACTTATATGGTACAGTCCCAACCTTCATCTTGACTCCCTGTAGCACTGGCACAGTATGAATGCATGCATTATTGTGTCGCCTGTACCAGCCAGAGCACCTGACGATGTCCATGACAGCTTAACCTCATACTCAACACCATACAGAAGCACGTTCCTTGGATCCTTCGACCCCATGACTGCAAGGTCAAGCTCATCTGCCGGGGTTATGTTATCCTTCTCAGTAAGCTTCTTCCCTATGTCCCCGCTGGCTATATATTCTGGAAATATCCTAGTGGCATGCTGCTCTGTCGTTACATCGAGGTCTATCGCAGCAGTAACGACAAGTGGATTAGTTAAGAACATGTGCGGTGGTACTGGCAGGTCATTCTTCGGCGGCAAGAACCCTATCAGCTCTGCAGTCGCAGTTCCGGGCGTGGCACTACCGGCAGGGTTAAGAATATTCCACCAAGTGAGACCCACTGTCAGTATATTCATATTGGAAGGCGCGGTGAATCTGAATGTTTTCGTTACGTCTTTGGCTATACCCTCTGCCGTGTAGAAGTTAAGCTGGAACGTGCCTGCATCCTTCCTGTTCTCCTGGGCTAGAAGGTGCATTGGGCTTCCAGAGTCCGAACTGTCGAATACGGTGTTAAGGTCAGACGCTGTGATAGTTGAGTCTGTGGTTATTGCCATCAGGGTCTCCTGCTTCCTTGTCCGCCAGTGACAACATCTGCAAGTCCAATCCTAGAGTAGCTTCCCTCTACTCCTATCTCTATGGTTACATCGTCTGTCCTCTTCCCGAAAGTGAATCGTCTACTGGTCAGTTCCCTAGTTGTATACTTCTTAGATGTACCCCATACGTCAGTACCTATGACCGGCCCATTGGCCGTAGTTTCCTTGACCTTAGCAGTGTCGCCCCTAAGCGACACTTGCTGGTCCTTACCACCATTGTCACTAGACGTAGTAATCCTTCTTACCACTGGAGACATCTCTGCCGGTGTATCCATCCTGCCTGCCAGTATGCCAACGGGTATATCCCCGCCAGTGCCGTCTGTCTCATCACCATCCTCAAGGTTGCCGTATGGATTGTATATTGCTGTCGGGCTTACTATAAGGTCTCTACCGTCGCTCTCTGTAAGAACACCAGCCAGCATAAAGTTACCGCCATCTACATTGGAGGTCCACCAGCTTCCGAACCCGTCAACCTCATCATACACATACATTGCTCGCTCGTTCTTATTCATCGCTCCGTAGGACGTATGCGATGCCGTAGTTGTTGCGAAGTCAGATTGATAACCACTAAGCTGCGTATGACCCATCGCAACGATAGGTCCATGAGACCAAGAGAGCATCCTGCACTCTCTGAAATCTCGCATGTCGATGCACTCGTCCAGCCTCCTGGTTATCTTCTTATCTGCTAATCTTATCTCGGTCCCTCTGTCAAGGTTCATCATCCCGTTGGTGGTTAGCCCCCATAGGCCGGTCTTGGTCATGACGGTCTTGCCGTATTCGTATGCACTATACTCCGACACCTTATCCAGCACACCGATGACTGCCTGGTCTCCGCCCTGTCCACCTGTAGTGTCAGCCGCTAGAGCGTAAGTCCCATTGGACGTAACTACGGCAAGCGATCCGCCTGGAGCTAGATGCAACCCGTATATGATACCGGGCATCCCTATGGTCCCATTAGACGCATAGGTTCTTGGCGCGAAGACATCGCTGAAGAACAATACTTCGCCGGATGCAATAACCACTCTGCCATTCCACCCCAAGCATATCCCCTGAGGGATATGCATTGCGGGAGTAGCTTCGTTGACAGATGCAACCCTCTGTGCAATCTTGATTCCACCACCAACGTACCCCCATACTGTGGCGAAGTCGGGCGATGATATGATCATCTCCCCATTTCTACCAACTCTTCCAAGGGTTACTGCCCTGGGTCTTCGTGACGCAGGGACCATCAGCATCTGAAGTGGCTGGAACTCCTCATCGTATACAGTTATCTTCACTCCCTTGTGCGACGATGTTGAACTCCTGTCAGAGTCAGCCGCCAATGTCGGCAGTGCAGTATCGTAAGTGATTATGTAGTGCTGTACCTGTCCGGTGAAGTTATCCTTGATGCTGAATGCGGATACGCAGGTATTCCTCTTTGTGGTGGTGAGGTCTTCCGAGTCTATATCTATAGGGGTAGCACCTGTATTGCCAGTGCTTAGTTGATACTTCTGGAACGACGGACGGACGCATAGCTCACCACCCGGCAGCGTCCATAAGTTCCTCTTGTCGAATCCTGAAGTGTCAATCATGTGTTTAGAGTCTCCTTGCCTCCCCCGTCATGGGTAATATCATGTAAGTTACCACTGCCCGTCCCACTTACCGTGCTACACTTGTTTCCAATAACGACATTGTCATTAGAATTATTCAGATCAATTCCGCCCGAGGTCTGGATATTGCCAGTGATAACATTGTTCCCCGTTGACCCGGTAATGTCTATGTGACCAGACACGATATAATTATTAGAGACTATCGAGTTGCCTAGATCGCCACGCAAGAGACCAGCGACCCCACCAGTAAGCCTGAAGTAGTTATCTGTAATCCTAGCATTCCATATTTCTTCACCTGCAAGTGAGTTAATTACACGGCAATAGTCTGATCCGTTGGACGACAGGGCCATAGTACATCCCCTGATCACTGGCCTTCTTAGCCATCCACCGTCTATGGTTATGAAATTCTCGAATGTATTTACGGGGTGGGCCCCATCAAGTTGCCCAATATGAAGTCCGTCGAATACGCAGTCCGCCATCTCCACCTCTGGCAGGACTGCTGGATTGGCCGTAGGCGTCTTAACGATGAACAGTGATCCGCCTGCGACGAACGGTGTTTTCTTCCCGACCCCAAGTATGGCCGCCCCCCGCGCCGATAACTTAAAGTTGCCTGAAGTCAATTCTATCTGAGACCTTACCGTTATATCCTTAACGACAGCTATCTCTCTGAACCCTGTCTTATCCAGAGCAGCCCTTAGCTCCTCCTCGTTCTCCACATTGATCACGCTCCTTCGCGCTATCGCGTCCGCAGAGTTATCGTGGGCTCTTCTCATGCCCCAATAGGAGCGTCTGCTCTTTGGCCAGATCATCCTAACCACACCCTGTGCAGCCTGATGATGTTCTTCTTATCTGCTAGGCTGACTGAGTCATCGTGCGAGATATAAGACCATCTGTACTGATGCTGATAGAAGTTATCGAATGTGTTCTGCTTGCTGGGGAATAGAATGACTGCTGGTGATTCCACCTCCCGTATAGCTGCAGACCTGAGCATTCCAATCCGTGCGTCTAGCTGCGCGTTAGCCTCTGCGTCCTTAGGGAGCAGATGCTTCGCGGCAGTGGCGCATATCCATGCATCCATCGTATCCCATACCAGCAACGAATCAGGCGCGTAGTTCAGTACGCTGGCAGCCGCTGTCCCAGACAGAGCAGGCTTGAGGACTGCACATACTTTCAGTGTCTCAGCTCCACCGGAGTTCTGAACATCGTTCCTTCTAGTGGATCTGATCGGGTATGATCTGGAACCCGACTTGACCGACACCGTCTTGATAACCAGGGGAGTCTTACTTGATGCACTCAGGCTGATCAGTCCATCCGAGTCTGTAGTGACTTCGAATATAGTATCGAGTCTCTCACCGCCAGAGGCTACATATTCTGCTACGCACTCCTCTGTGGCGACAATTATTGCTACGTCTACATCCTTCTCAGCCGCAAGCAGGGTGTCAGACCCAGTGCCGGAAGTCCATCTTACCTGGTCCTCATCGTCCAACAGAGAGCTTACTCTGGTCCTTGCCTCACTCACTAACATCGCCATACCCCGGAGAGATAGGTACTTGAATCTTGTATGCGTGCTCTACGACCTCCTGAAGCTCTCCCTGGGCTTGCTCGACATCGTATAGGGCCAGGCTTCTCTCGAACTCTGCAGATCTTAGAATCCTCTGCTTCCTATTTATCGCATCTGGTCTACTTATTTGAGCAGACAATATATCCGTGAAGCACATATTGTCCTCCATGGCGCATATTGGCATCTCTACGTCGACCATGAATGAGAACCCCCATTCAGTAGGGATCTCCATCCTTCGTTCTTCAGCGAACATCATCTCGCCGTACTGGAAGCTAGGCTTGATTCCAAAATAGGACAGGCGGCCTATCAGCCGCTCTTTAGTCTTTAGACTGGCTAATATCATGCCGCCCCCTAATTACCGGCAGCCCGTTAAGGCTGCCGGATTATGTCGTGTAATCACCCGCTACTAGCCGGTGATCGCATTGACCTTACCAAGACCATTACGACTGGTGCATCTCACATTGAACAACCCAAAGATTTGAGTGTCGTAGGTGAGATTGGTTGAATCAACCATCGAGGCACCCTTGCCATCTGAATCCGGCTTGAAGTCTCTCCAGACCGCGAGCTTGGTATCAGCCTTCGTAAAGAAGAGGATATCCCCATCGGGCATATTCTCATCAACGATGATAGGCTTACCTTGGAACGCGAGAGAGCCCGGAGACCCATCTGCAGTCTTCTGTATCTGAACATCAAACCTGGAGTTAGCAGTCAAGAGGTCAGAATATCTTCCGAGGTTCGTACTGTTCATAACCAGCACGTCCCATGGTCGACCAGACTGTCGCTTGAGCTTCCGAGACTGTGTCTCCAGATCAGAGATAGCGAGCGTGCCGCCAGCGGTCTCAGATCCCTTCCACTCAGGAGTCGCAGACGCAGATGCCGCAGAATAGTTACCAGCCTGAGTAACAGTTCCTTGAGCAACCGTTGAATCCGCAAGATCCAGAAGCGACGTGATTGAGTTGCCAGATGTACCAGCACCACGAAGCGTAGGCGATGACGCACCACTGTCTGCGATGCTGTTGCCAGCAGAGTATGGAGTCGCCATAGCAGAGTCAGTGAAGACATTCATCGTCACGATGCCACTTGTGTGATCTACAGCAGTCACTTCGCAGAAGAGCGCAGTGCCAGCAGACGTATCGACAAACCCGTCAACGCGAGCACCAACACGGTAACCAGTCGTATCCAGCGGGGCAGCTGGTGTAGCCGCAAACTGCAGCGTACCATAGGCGACTGTAGACGTTGCTGCGTCCTGATGAGTAGAGACCGCCAGCGATGAGCTGAACAGAGCCCGACCAAGAGTTCGACCAAGGTCAGCGCCCACTGTCTCCATCTGCTCCTTAACAATATTAACACCGTCTTGCTTCGAGATAGCAGTCAGAGCGGAAATACGCGGAACAGTCAGACGACTGAAGAGTGCCTTCGGGTGATAGGCAAGCTGCACTGGCTTCTTGCTGTCACCAGTAGGCAAGGTGCCTGCATCTGCGATGAATGCGGTAGCCGCAATGCCGCCAGATTTAACGTTAACAATACCAACGGTTCCGCTGTGATTCATCTTGGAGATAGTTCCCTTACCAACGAAGGGTGTCTCCAGGTTAGCCTGCTCAGTTACGACCTTATTGCCGAACCGGGCTACTAACGACTCAATATCAGTTAGCTTGATAGCCATGTTATTCTCCCATAGATTCTAAGAATCGGACCATGTCGTCCGATGAGTGACCGTCCAGTGGCGCGGCAGCACCCTGTGTGCCAACCGGTGCCGGTGCTCTAGTAGTCCCATGCTGCTTTGCGAGCACCTTCTTATAATGAGTCATCCTCTTGGCGTTCATACCCTCAGCCAGCTCTCTAAGACCGACGTTAGTGCTTGCAGTCCTTAACTTCAGGACGAGTTCTTCAGCCGTAACGGTTGGGAACTCTTTAGCCAGGCTATGGGCTTCATCAATGATCTGATCCGCCCTGCCGTCTACCTGTTGCTGGAATGCTTGCTCCTGACGCCTGGTTGCGGCTTCATGATGCAATCTGGCCTGGATCTGCTGCTGCCTCTGAGATGACTTAAGTCTCTGGATTTCCACATCCCGAGGATCTGGTTCATCCCATTGTCGCAGCTTACCTTCTGCTTCATCGAGTCTCTCCTTCATGATTTGGAAGGCTTCGTCGTACTCAGCCAACTTATCCTGAAGACCGGCTGTCTGCTGCTCCGCTCTACGCTTTGCTGCTTGCAAGCCATTGACCCTTCGCAAGAAGGCGTCCTTTGGTACTACTTCCGGCTCATTATTTTCCGCTTCACCCTCTTCGGGCTTGGCCTCGACATTATCGGCGTCGGCACCGGCATCCCCAGAATCAGTCTGGTCACTCGAGGCGGACGATTCCTCTTCTACGTCCAATGAGGCCATCATCTGGTCCTCAACATCAAGTTCCTCGGTTGACGATTCCGAGATTACGTCATTCGCATCTTCCATAATAACACTCCAATGTGCATTGTGCTAGTGGTTAGCCGCCTGTCCCTAGAACTTTGGCGAATGCTGCCGTGATGCCTGCCAGTCCCCCGGATACCGCACCCCATACTCTCGCCTTAACCCTTAATTCCGCTATATGTTCCCTATTTGAAACAACTTCCTTGTGAAGTTCCTCTAATGCCTTCTGATGCCGCTCGAGAGCGTCTAATACCATCTTCTGGTACTCATTCCACCCATTATCTGACATCTACGCCCTCCCTGAATCTCAATGGGCTCTCCAATGCTCTGGCATAGGCCAATGAAACCTCGAATATGAGGTTCTCATGCATCCAATTCCACCCCTTATGCTCATCTCCCAGGTGATCCCTGTCTGGATCACCGTTGACTGCAAGGAGTGCGACATGAACCAGCTCATGAGCCAGTGCGGTATCGGATAATTTACCTCTCTCCGCCAGGAATATGTTGCCGTCCGGGTATGCAAGCCCCTCAAGTCGCTCGCTCTCGTTGGGTCTAGTGAAGACATCACCCCTCTGCCAGTATATATTGGTTTCGTCCATCGCTGTAACCACTTCGATGATGCCGCCATATCCCTCTGGGTCTAGATCGCTAAATATCTCTACCCACTTATACACAAATATATTATAGTACATGCCTACTGCATCTGGTCCGTACTTATTTGATGTCTGACGTGCATTGTCCCAATTTGTTAGGCGCACGTTGCAGTGCTCAGGTGAGTACACCATTACGGGAGCGTGCGGCATAGCCGCACATCCCGTAAGAACAATCAGGGTTAGGATCAAGGATCTCATATGCACATACCCATGCTGCAAGAGAAAGAGCAGCAGTCCATACCAGTAGTACAGGGTGCCATCGACCCGCCGCAGCCTGCGGTACATACCGTAGGTGGACCACCAGAACAGGTTTCTCCCGTGTCATCGTTGCAGCAGTCTGAGCTGGCGGTGCATGGGTCACCTGTCCCTACGCAACACTCACCTCCTGTACACCCAACCGTGCCTACAACTTGGCAGCAACAGTCGCCGCCGGTGCAAGATGCGTTGATGGCCTTGCAGCAATTTGAATCGGTGCAACAGTTAGAATCAACGCAATCCGTACTTCCATCGCAGTCTTCATCGACACTATCGTTGCAGGTACTCTCTGTCGCAACGCACTCCTGAAGGGTCTTCCACCCTGATCCAGTGCATAGCTTATTCTTGTTGTCTCCATCGTACAGCATCGTTCCTTCTGAGTATCCTGAGCATGAGCTGCTTAAGGTGCTGTCAATGATAGGCACCAGAATCCCAAAGTTGCCTAGACCCACATTGACTGCGAGCAGTGTAGCAGGCACTGCCAATACTAGGAGCAATGCTATCCTCACATTGGCTCTCACTGGTTCACCATCTTCTTATAGTCGGTTCCGTTGCAGTAGTGAGCCCTGTCTGTGACTGTGTCATAGTACATCAGACCTTCCCTGTCTGCGTCGCAATCGCCTGAGTCCCGCCCGGCGTCATGCGGTAACAATATGCCGAATTCGCCAAGTCCGACGTTGGCCGCGTAGGCCATGACTGGCACGGCCAGGATGGCAAGAACTATAAGAATCCTCTTCTTCATGTTATCTCCTATAGCTGGCAGTCGTCGTCATCGAATGTCCCGAGTGTAAGTGTCGCCTTGACTTCGTATGCAGATCCATCATACATGCAGATGCATAATGCAGATCCGTCATCAGTCTGCATGTACCACATTGCCCCGTTCTCGTCCTCATCGTCAGCAGTAGAGCTATCGCAGAAAGCACTAGGAACATCTACTCCTCTTATTCTGGTTGGGCCAGTGCGAAAAACAGTAATGCCCTCGATGCCGCTTATCGTATCCATAGTTAGATGAAGCTGGGAAGTATCAGTAGTCGAATTTCGTCTAATTCCAAGTGTCCCGGCAGTGCTGGCTGCACCGGCACTGTCAGTAATCATCCTTACTCCAGAGGCGTGGGCGTCAGAAGAATTGGTAACCATCAGAAGATTATTGCCTGAGGTTGTACGCTCGAAGGTTACATCGTTGGCCAGGACTGCTACCGATGAGTTCCCAACCGTCACTTCATCCGTTCCAGCATTCGCATCGAGATAAATATATCCGACCGTCGAGTTAGTCTCCAGGAAGATGTCTCCGCCGTATGATGAGTTGCCGCTGCACGTACCCGGACAACTCGATCCCGTATTACAGCACTCGCTTGACGACGTACACGACTCACCACTACCCAAGCATGTGCCTGCGTACTGTCCTTGGTATGGTATATCCAGCGAGGTTTTGAGAAATAGATGTCGCGAACTATAAAATTGTTCAGGCTCCATCTTGCTGTAGAGGTTATTTGACGTATTTCCTACCATTATATTTGACCCCGCCGTATTTTCAGATGAGAATCGGTTATTTGAAAAAATAGCGCCTGTCATTGTGCAACCTGTCAGGGCACAGTACAGTGACCCGAGGGCAGAATCGTTAAGCCCGCTGCCAGTGATCGCAGCCATCGTGATAGGTATGGATAGCAGTACGCTTGCCAGTAATAACTTCTTCTTCATCTTAAAACCCCGCGAATACTGCTATGTTAATGATCCAGCCCATCATGAAGATTGCCAGGAATACGGCAGTCGACTTAAGCCCATACTTATCGTACTCACGCATTAGAATGTTCCTGCAATGCAAGTGATTGTGATAGAGCCATCTGCTTCACAGTAGATGGGGCTAATTGTCTCGACCGAGATTGCTGCGTCGATACAACCAGATCCAGTGCAGATTGGGTAACCTGTAGCTGAGTCCTCAGTATTGGATGCGCCGATATATACTGCAGTGGAAGACGTATTCATACATCTGATCTGTGAATACCGCTCCTGTCCCGCGACCGGAGATTGGATCTTTGTGGTTGTTCCTGCAGAGCATGCCTCTGTGAATGAGTAGGCTTCGGATACGGACCTTGCCTCCGCGTCAAGCGGCGGCATGGTCATAACAAAATACGCGCCTACTATAGCGATAGCCGCTGCTAATAACTTCTTCATTGACTCTCTCCCTCTGGTTGTTGTTGAGCTTGCTGCTGCATCTGTTGCTGCTGCATCTGCGCTGCCATCTGCGAGTACACCGCGCTAAGTTGCATCAGTGCTTGCATCCCTGCCTGATCAAGTCCAACCCTACCGAATAGCTGTATCGCTTGATCTATTAACATACTGGCGAAGGCTGGGTCAATACCCTGCTGTGGTTGCACCACCTGACCAGACGCAGCCATCTGTATTTGTTGGTTAATCATCATCTGCTGTCTAGCCTGATCTTGCGTTACATCCAGGCCGGTCAGTGACCTCTCTGCTGCTGCAGCCGGATCTTCCATCTCTGCCTGGGCTCGCTCAATCACGTTGGCAGACTTCTGAGCATGGTATCTCTCCGTGCCTGCCCTGGGCTCAATCCTCACATCAACACCCTCAATGTCCGCACCAAGGAATGGTATGCTAGTTATCGCCTTATCCTCTCCAACTATCTTTATCAGTCTGGGCATGGTGTAATACTTCTGCACCAGCTTGATGGTAGTCTCCCATAGGTTGGACATGAACTTCTCTATGTTCCTAGCCGTCCCTGCGTGCTTCATGCCATCCAGCTCTGAGAGGTACGCAATCTGCTTGGCAGACGTTCCTGACTTTGCGCTCTCTGCGCCAGTCAGAACCTCATTAAGCCCTGCAATGTCATATAGCCTGCGCTCGAGTCGCTCTCTATCCTTGAACAATATCTCGTTAATTCTTGGTGGGTCTATCCACCTAATCATCTGCGCCTTCACTGGATCATCCATCTTAATGATGTGACTCTCCGTATCCCATAGTTCCGCCAGGTTACCTGGTGCAATCAGCCTGACCGCGCCAGTATCACGTCTGAGCTTAACTAATACAGACTCAATCTCATTGATCTGTCGTTGAATTGGGACGGCATCATTCATCCATGTATCGCCATATACCGTACCCCTGATCTCTCCAAGCCTGAATAGGGCTACAGGAAGTCTCCCCACTGTAGATGTGACCTTATCACCATCATCGCTGATGGCCTCTACGTCATTGAATATATAGGGATAATCCATATGGTCTACTACGTGCTCTCCGACGATCAGCGCATACAGACCCTTCTCTAGCCTGGAGTTGGGAAGGTGCCATACCTCGTATACCTCTACGCCTTCCCTGGTCTCATTATCCCCTACCGTATATTCCCCCACCTCTGGATCAGGACTTCCCTTGACCTTCTTGAGCATCTGCTTGGCATCATGCCTATTCACATACCTTCGGAACACAACCCATTGAGCCGTATCGAAGTCTCCGTCTGGATCTATGAATAGATCGAATATGTTGACAGGATCCCAGACAACCCTGTCTGTCTTGGGGTCATAGTATACCTTAAGTCCGCCAATGCCATGAGAACATGAGGATCTAAGTATCTCGAACATCATCTGATCTATATGGTTCTCTTTCTCCATATACTCTATCAGTGATGCTGCGGTCCTTGCAGATGATACATCTACCGGTTCCGCACTATTCGGGTGTGCAGTCACAGAGGGCCTATCTTTAAGCAACCTCTGGCACCAGGTCAGAACCAAGTTCCTTACCAGGTTGTGTGATACCTTCGGCACATCAACATTCCACGGAACATCGTCTATAACTCCAGATCTCTTATCTACGTCTTGGAATTGGTCCCCAGACACATAGAGTTCATTGCGCTCTGCCAGCGTAAGATACTTAGAGGCAGCCTTCTCTCCAGACTCCTTGAGTTCGTCAAGAAGCTCAAGGACTGTAAGGGAATCCTCGTCCCCCTTGGTCTTGAGATCTACATCAACCGAGTTATGGGTCTGGACCTTCTTGGCCATTAATATTCCTCTTCCAGCTCTTCTTCGTCATCATCAGAATTGGAATTACCGCTGTGTTCGTCAACCACCCTCTTCAAGTCATTGTAGTATGAACCTGCGTCAGTGTCTTCGTCGCGCTCTGACCAACCATCAAGTAGAGATTGCAGGCTGGATAGCAACTCACCGTTACTGCTATCTGATTCATCTCTTGCCTTATTTGCCTTGTCGGGACATCCGGTACACGACCCCTTGTCGGGACATCCGGCGCGTGGCCCCTTGTCGGGACATCCGGCGCATGCCCCCTTGTCGGGCTTAGATACTTCTACCTCTGCCGACATCTTATGTATGGCCAATGTCTTAGCTAGGTCCTCGAACTTCTCTAATACTTCCTCAGGTAACTTCATAGCTATCCCCCCATCCTTGCATACAGTGAAGACATTTTTCTTCGAGCTTCGTCTTCTGCTTCCGCTTCAAGTTGCTCCTTGGTATATTCCTTCTTATATGCGTGAGCACCCTCAAGCCAGTCCTTCTTCTCCGCAAGATATTCCTCTTCACCCTTGCGGATATCTTCTTCCCCGAGGTGTCCCCCTAAGAATCCAAGACCTGCGCCCAGCGCTGTCGCCGCAAGGCCGCCACCCAGTAACCATGGAGATGCTGGACTTGGCACTGCGCCCGCAGTCATTGCCGCGCTACCGAGTGATCCCAATACTGTACCTGCACCTGATGCGACCTGTGCTCCTGCCCCAGGCCCCGTTGCTTCCATGACTGGCTCTGCGCCTACTTCAGTATATGGATCGAACACAGCCTTGGCTCTGGATTCCTCCTGAGCCTCTCTCTTCTTCTTTAACCAATCAGCATATTCTCTAGCCATCAGAAGTTACCATCCCAATTCTTGTTGCCCGAAAGATATTTTCCCATATCGAATCCCGTCTTCTTCTGAGCTTGCTCTATGAATGGGTTCCCCTTGATGTCTTCCAGGCAGAATCCGATTGCCATGCAGAGGTCCTTCTTTCCAGCAAACTTCTCTCGCTTATCAATATGGAGGCTATCGCACTCTTCCGCAAGTTCTATCGGCCCAGACACCTTGCCATGTTCCACTGCACGCTTTACCATAAGCAGCCCAGAATACCTGCTCGCATCCGTAGTCTTAATCTCGCGTACCGGAACCCCCCGATCTCTCGATGATTGAGCTGTCGCCAACCCAATACCATTAACCTCTATACATACATAGTCCGGCCCATACATCTCGTATGCCGCTCTGATATGCTGTGAGAGTGTGTCTATAGTGGCTTCCGTATCGTAGTAGCATGCCGCCAGAGATCCATCAGACTTATCTAAGACCGCGATAGTGCTGGCGTCTTGGCCGAGACCGCCCGATGTATCTACACCTATAACGTAGGATGTACCAACATTCCTGGGCTTGAACACCTGAATTCCGCGCTCCATGCTGTGTGCCAGAACTGGAGGAGTCGTAGATATCCAGCGGCCCTCAGCCGCCTGGAATGCATGCTCCGGTCTCTGGGGATATTCCCTCAAGCACTTAACAAGATCGCCACTGAACCTATCTTCTAACACCCTGAAGAACCAGGCGATAGCATCCTTATCTGTGAACCCAAGCTCATATCCTAACTCAAGATTCTCCTTACTTACCTCAGTACCTCTTAGCCGGTACGCCTTATGTGACTCTACAGAGAAGAATGTCTTGCTGAACGAGTTGCTAGAGTGCCATAGGTGCCAGAGCAGATCCCCAGGCCCAGAAGATGTGGACTCAATGATTATTGGCGCTGAGAGTCCCGCAGATGCCGTGAGAGCGCCGAATGCGGATTGATCCGGCCAGAAGGCTAGCTCTGATAGATGGAGCATCTGGAAGCTCAGTGAGCGTCCAGCCTTACTTTGCTCCTGACCCTTCGAAGCATTAGCCGTGATGGCGTAGATCTCCGATCCGTTGTATAGCCGAATCTTGGCCCGGTTGGATATCGTTGTTCCGACGTGCATGGATCTCAGGAAGTCCCTACACCTATCCAGCAATCCGTGACTCTTGACTTCAGTATCGGCAACTACCGCTACCTTCACGTTAGGATACATCAGCGCGTAGATGGCGTCCAAGAAGCAGATCGCGGTGCTGCATCCTATCTGTCGACCCTTAAGAAATATCACCTCCCCCTTATCGCAGACCGCCTCCAGAATCCTGCGTTGCTCCTCCAGAAGGATGAAGTCAGTAGGCTCTCCTGTCTCCTGATCTGTAATCTTGCACATAGATGCAAGGCTATCCAGCTTCTTGATGCTAGGAAATTTACCCATCATAGTCCTTGTCATTTGCAGTCCCCAAGTGTTATGTACTTGTACAGCAAGGCAGTGCTTGCCTCAAGCAAGCATCTGCCGTGGGGACTGCCCTAATCATCCTCAAGTAATAACTTACGTAATTTGTCTGCAGGGTCTTCATCTGTATTAGTGTCCTGTGGTAGTGTCTTAAGTACGTGCGCTATCATTGCGGATATGACAGATCCCTCCTTAGGTCCAAGTTCTCCAGTTCTGATCTGATGTATAGTTTCTACTGCCAGTCGTCTTACGTCTTCCGGTGTCTCTAGCTTGGGTGCATTAAGTTCTATGGCTAGCAGACGTTCCTTGGCCTTCTCCTGGCCCTTGGCTCGGCCCTGCTCACGAACCTTCTTTAGTGAAGGTTCGTGGAAGTAGCAGAATGCACGTCCTTGAATCTTCCCGCCTCTGCATAATGAGTCATCTTCTAACTTGGCAGCACATAGGTTATGTGACTCTAGTTCTTTGTCCGATGCAACTCCGTGCGGTAACTCCTTGGGTTTCTCTCCCCTAGCTCTACGCAACTGAATTACTTCTTGATCTCTTAATGTAATACTCATACCTACATCTAACTCCTGGGATTCTCCGTGGGTGTGTATGGGTAACCTAATATTGTCATGGATGTCGCGTCATGGACCTTTCGCGCCTGAGCCTGAACAGATGTTCAGTGGTGGGGGGGTGGACCTGAACAAGTGTTCAGTGGGGTGAGGGTTAGAATCATTCTAATGTTAGAACCATTCTAATACCATGGTGAGGGTAGGCTGGCATGAATCTTGCTTCCCATGTTCTGGCGTGGTTCGTGCTATAGCAATAAGTATGCCAAGTTAACCTACGCTACGTAACCTACGGCTACGTAACCGTAACTACCATGGCATAAGGCTAGGCCCTAGCCAGTATGGTACCGGCTAGGGCCTAGCGTTGGTTTGTGTGGATGTGGACGGGCTAGCTCAAACCACTTCATGGGTGCCAAAGTCATCATCAATGAAGACGTTAGGGCTCTGAGCCATACCTACAATACCGCCAGTGAAACCCAGCGATGAAGGGCAAGAATCTTCACGGAACCATTCTTCATCCCGATATTTTTGTAGGATTTTCATAGCCGAAACCTGAATATCCCTATTGTCGATTCCTTGCTCGAAAAATCTTGCAACATCAAGAGACAAGGCAAGGGCTAATGACAACAGACGCCAATCAACATCAGCACAGTTACCCAGATTGTCACCAACGGGAGCCCTATCATCATCCGCGGATTTCAAATCATTAGTAAGGAGTCGAAGCGGATTAGCCGTATCAAATCGCTCGTCAACAATTCCCCGACTAACATCAATCAAGGCGCGAACTCGACCGATCGCACTGGCTTCTTCAAGTAGTCCCAAGCCATCTGCATGTCCCATGCACGTACCCATAAGTTCGCTCAGAAGACCGGTAGACGATTCAATGGCCCAGGCTACACGCAGGCTAATCTCAGACGGTCCATATTGTTCAGTTACGACACCGGCAGAAGTAGAGAGATTAATCATCCTTTCCAGAACACTAACTATTCCATGTTTTTGAATGTCCTCCTTGCTATAATCACCGATGGCATCCGCCTCGGTGAGGGCATGAATCGCGCAGGCCCTATGTGTGAGGGCCACACCGGCCCGGTTTAATCGCTGTTGGAATCTTCCCGTCAAATCAGTCATTGTCAAGTCTCCTGTTAAGTGATGCAAAATGGCATCGATTATATAACCACCGGGCCGGCAAAACTATTCCACTTCGAATAAAAAAAAATCACCCATATACATTAAAGCCCTTGTCCTTCTCATAATGTGATTATGGTATGCTTCGTGCATATAGCCAAAACCGTACCATGTAAATTAATTAATGTGTCAATCTCCTGACATGTCAAAGACATGACGCGTCAAATCCGTGGCGCGTCATGTTCTTGACGCTAGTCGCTTCGCGTCTGTGCGCGCGGCCCAAACCTGAGAAAGGGGGGGGGAGGGTGGACCGAAAAAAATAAGGGGGGGAGGGAATAAGATTGACGGGCCGGTGGTTGTAGATTCAAGGAGGCGCAAATGTCTAGAACTTTCAAGATACTTAATAAAATAACGGGTGGACTAAGTAAGCCTAGCAAGATGCCGGGGCACGCCTTCTCAATATCCGCGCAGCGATGCATCACAGGAGGCAAACTTAGGGACGTTGAAGGGTCAGTTTGTCGGAATTGCTACGCATGTGGAGGCAGATACCTCTTCGATAAAACAGTCAATGCAATGGAGAGGAGATATCAAACACTAATGAGCAGCCCGACTGAATGGGTTGACGCTATGGTAGAAAGTATCAATAAGCGTGCCGATAAGGAGCCATACTTTCGTTGGCATGACTCGGGAGATATACAATCAACCGAGCACCTCGACATGATATGCCAAGTAGCAAGGGGGACCCCTACCGTATCCCATTGGGTGCCCACTAGAGAGTATAGCATAGTCAAGAAATATCTTGCCAATGGGAATAATATACCGCCTAACCTGAATGTTAGGTTATCCGCTCATATGATTGACGGACCAGCCCCTAGCGGGTTAGGTCTACCCACTTCAACGGTTATCGATTCGGGCAATGTTACTGGTCAGCCTTGCCCGGCCCCATCACAGGGTGGCGAGTGTGGAGACTGTCGCGCATGTTGGGATTCATCGGTCGAGAACGTGACCTATCACATACACTAAGGAGTAGGCTAATGGACAAGATTGACAAACTATGCAAGATGGCGCAGGGTATCATATCCCTTGATGAAGCCATATCGATGGAGGAAGACGGAAGCCAACTATGCTTGGACTGCAAGGAAGCCCAAGGGTGGGGGGACAGCGATGGTCACTCCACCCCGTGTGAGATATGCGGGGGGGAGAGAACGATAGGCTCACATTGGTTGATAGTATCGGGGGCATGCCATGACTAGGTTTGACGATGAGGGAATCAGCGACATCGCTGATCAGATAGTCAATGAAGCGGTGAAGGGAGGGAGGGGGTTCAGTGAGGAGCTATGTAATCAGGCTCTGATGACGGCCCAGGATTGGCGGGACAGGGCCGAACACCTAGAAGAGTTAGAGTTCAAAGAAGAAGGACGCATACGAATATGGAAAGACGAGGATCAACATGATACATAGCATACCAATCGATAGCATAAGGGGGCAGGAGGGGGGAGTCTACCTTCAGCATGAGGGTAGCGGCAGGGTGGCTGGCACCACCCTGTGCATGACCAACAGATGGAAGGTCACCCTATGGTGGGGGGACGGGTGGGCTTCTAACGAGGACGGGGTTGAGCCTGGTGTGAATAGCCCAAGCTCACACGTATTCGACATACAGGTGGAGACACCGGGAGGGGGGAGGTACAGGTTCAGAGAGGGGGAGGATGGCTATACGTTACGCGATGTCGACGTTGACGGCATGGCCATCCTGCTGGCTAAGGTTGCGGCACTGGACTCTGATGTCGGTGAGGCTGACCCAATGGGTCTATGCCCCACTCACGTCTTCCCGCCTACTCATAGGGATGGACCCAATGAACTGGCGGACGGGGACGAGGGGATAGGTCATAACACAGAAGAACATAAACAGACTAGACCTGACCTGGGATCCCATGATTGCTTCGCTAGGCGAAGGGAAGAACACTTAAATAATTTGAACCGGAAAGAACTGACCGCCGCAGGGCGGGAGTAGGAGATAGCAATGGATTATAAAGATAAAGATATCGATACGCAGAGGAAGGTCGCTGATTTCAGGCAAGCCATCATGGAATTCATCGAGGGTGGGTCTGGTCCTGAGTATGCTGAGGTTGTGATTGCCGAATTGTCCAAGGTTATTCAGAGCTTACCACCCGAGGCCACCTACTCTATGCTGGGTGATAGACAGCTCTCTTGGATTGGTGCGCAGATGATGTTATGTGTTGATGAGACAATGAGGAATAAGGGTGAGGATATCCCAGACAATATCAGGGATGAACTAATAAAGACACAGAGAGCCGCAGAGGACGGCTACGTTGAAGACAACGAGCCTGATATCAAACCAAGCCCAGGCTCATTCCCTGCCGGTGGATACTTCGGTGGGCAGCGAGGAGGTGACGCATGAGGAAGTGGCAAGAAGAAGCAATGGATAAGGATCTCAAGGAGATGCAAGGCGACCTTAGGGTCGCCATCAGGGGACAGATGCTTGAGGTATGTGGCGGCTATGTAGGTGGGAGGTACTCACTAGACCAGGTTCGAGACCGAGCCAGGGAGCTGGTCGGTGATGTCTCGGCCATCACCTTCACTCACATTCTTAATGTCATTGATGAGAGAGATGCGGTGGTGGCAGAGGCTAGGGAAGGTAGGCTGGATAGAGAATACTATGAAGAGGCAATGGATGGTGATCACCAATCGGCACTAGAGTCCGTCTATGGACCGGAGGATAACTAATGGGCAAGGGACAAAGAAGGAAGGGTCACGACTTCGAGCGTAACGTGGCTAATGTATTCCGTACATCCAGGCTGGATGCCAAGAGGGGTCTGGGTCAGGCCAGAGGAGGAGGTGAGGTTGCGGACGTGATGGTCAAGCTACCCTTCTCAGGCCCTGCGTGCCACGTAGAGGGGCTCTGGGTAGAATGCAAGAGGGGTGCTAGGACCAACATCAAGCGTGCCTTACAGCAAGCTACAGACGCTCTGGAGAATAACATATCGAGTGGCCCAGAGTATGCAGGATACATACCTACCGCAGTCACTAAGGATGACTACGGGATCACTATGGTTACCATGCACCTGTATGATTTCTTATCTATCTTGGGCGTCGTAAGAAGTGAGTTGCCAGATCTTCAGGGCTGCGAGGAGAAGGAGTGGGACGAGTCAAGCAAGTAGATATAATATTATCTAACCTATGCAATGATCTGGTGTGTACCCCTTCAGGGTACACACCAGATCTCAAGGATGTCAAGATGGAAATTGAATTAGGAAAGTCTGAGGTAGAGCACGCTGCACATATAGGCATACGGCGCGAGATATGGAACTATGAGCATAAGCACGCACATAAGTCCATCGTAGTCAGGACCAATGGCTGTGCATGGGAGCAAAATATAGTCGGCGCAATCGGAGAGGTAGCAGTAGCCAAGGCGCTGGGTATATACTATGATGGTGAGGCCAACAGGAAGGGACAGCCCGATCTGGGAAGCCGCACTGAGGTAAGATTCTCCAAGATGAGAAGCCCTTCGCTGATCATCAGGGATAAGGATGACGACGATAGCGTCTTCATCCTTGTAAGTGGTGGACCCTTCACAAGTCTTCCGCTCAAGGTAACTGTTCATGGCTGGATGCTGGGTAAGAATGGAAAGAAGAAGAAGTGGCTCAAGTCACCAGGAAAGTTACCACCTGCATACTTCGTACCAATTGATAAGTTAAAGAAGATGAGTTCGCTGCCTGAGGTGCTGTAATGTTGGGTATGTGAGTAAGTCATTGGGCATCAATAAGAAGAAGATAAAGAAGGAGAAGCAACATGTCGAAAGATAAGGAACTAATTAATTACTATAGCGAGAAGATTAATTGGGAGAATCCACACCTCAAGCTAACGGGCCGAAAGGTTCTTCTCCAGGGGTTACTGCCAAGTGACCTGGGGTATGAACTTTGGACTCCAGATGGTGTCATGAACTATGAATCCGCGATGGTTCATAAGATCGTAAAGAAGGGACCGGGTGTGACTGATGGTGTAACCGTTGGCCATCATACGCTGGTCCTTAGGAATGCATTAGATAAGGCTGAAGACACCGGACAATTCGTGCTATGCGATGAGTCGGACATCTATATCCATTGGGAGCCAGGCTCCTACTCTTATCATGAGAAGTGGAATAAAGAGTCCCTCTAAAAAATAACCCACACCTAATGGTGTGGGTTATAGGTTCCTAGTGTGAGGAACCAGGCGCGAAGGGATACGCCCTTCTAAAAAATATCACCTGGCGTGGAATAAGACAATGTCTGTAATTGCTATACAATCGAAGGAACTTGCTACGCTCTATAAGAATCTTGCGGTCGCCCAGATAATGCTTGCGCGAGCGTCAACAATCGTTAGACTGGCAGAGAGTGAAGTCAAGTCACCGTCAACTAGGGAACTTATATCAGAGTTCAAGGAGGAGATGAAAGATGAAGGGAATGGAGAAGATAGAGGTAGAGTTAAAGAAGGGCTTAGATAATAAGAATGTATCGGAGAGGCAGGGCCTATCCTACATTGAGGGACACCATGCAATAGATGAAGCCAATCGAATCTTCGGGTTCGATGGGTGGAGTTACCATCTCTTGAACCTTAGCATGCTTAAGGAGGAGAAGGTAAAGAAGGGCTCGAAGGAAGCACATGTGGTGCATTGTGTGGCTCAGGTCAGAGTGCAGGTCAGGCTTGGCAACCAAGTGGTATGCCGGGAGGACGTTGGGTATGGCTCTGGCCTATCCTATAAGGGCTTCGGAGATTCGTATGAGCTGGCCCACAAAGAGAGCGTGACAGACGCTCTCAAGCGAGCACTACGTAGCTTCGGTAATCAGTTCGGTAACTCGCTATACATGAAGTCCAACCCCATCCACAAGGGTGGCAAGGACTCTAAGGGTGAGGTGCCACCGGAAGAAGGAGAGAAGTTATTCACGCAGGTAAGGGAGGCAATAGGTAACGCGACAACCCTGGAGAACCTGTCCCAGGTGTTGTCAACAAATAGAGAGCTGGTCGGTGGTCTGAGCACTGATCTCAGGTCAGACCTAAATAAGATAGCAACAAGTAGAAAGAAGGAACTAAGAACATGAGCGGATTAAATAGCACTGTGTTGATTGGTAGAGTGGCAACTGACATCGGATTGAATTACTTCAAGTCCAAGAAGGGAGACCAGACAGCCGTCACGAATATCCTGGTGGCCGTCCCAAGCAGTAGACCAGACAAGGATGGGAAGGACTCTGCAGTCTTCATCCCCGTAACCATCTTCGGCAAGCAGGCTGAACTTACTGCCGAGTATGTTGATAAGGGTCAGCAGGTGGCAGTCGAGGGACGCATCACCGTGGATGAATGGGAGAAGGAAGGAGAGAAGCGTAAGCGTCTTAAGGTGACCGCAGAACGAGTAACATTCCTTGGAAAGCCTATGGGTAACAAAGATGAAAATCGAGCAGGACGAATCAACCAGGAGGAAGAAGCGCCGTTCTAGCAAGGGCCGTCCAGCCAGGGTGAGAAAGAAGCCCTGGCTGGGCACCTACCCATGCATAGCTAGGATGGATAAGAAGAAGGAACTTGAACTACTCAAGAAGTACAAAGAAGAAGGGGACTTAGATGCGAGAAATAAGCTCGTTGAAGATAGTATGTGGGTTGCTGGTTGGTACACCGGATCATTCAAACCGCCAGAACACTACATCGGAACCAAGCATGACCTATTCCAGGCAGCGATCATCGGTATCTTCCAAGGCATCGATGCATACGACATGGACCGTGGCGACGCCAGGCTTGGGACTTACCTAGCATACTACGTAAAGAATTGCGTGCGTCGAGAAGTGGCGCGTAATGCCAAGCATGAACATCCAAACAACAGAGCCTATATGCCCATGTGGATGGAGGGCTCCGATGACAGATGGGCAGGTGATGGTATTAGCGACATATCTGGCAACGATGTAATGCAAGATGAATATCATATAGAAGAAGATCTGCTTGATAACATGGATCACATTAGACTTATCGAGATGGCCAAGGATTCCTTGACACGTAAGCAGTGGGAAGTGTTCAGACTATTGTATGGCAGAGGGCTCAATGAGTTCGAGATAGCTAGATTGTACGGTGTCTCTAGGCAGCGTATCAACCAGATAAAGTGCAGGATTCACGAAGTATTAAGAAGGGTAGTGGAGGGAAAGAATGCATGGAAGAAGGGACGACCAAAGACAATCGGGAACACCTACAGTGGGTGACCTACTCACAGCATACGATGCAATCAAGGCTGAAGGAAGCACTATGTCGCACGACGACGGACCAGCATTCCAGTTAGCTAAGGACTTCTTTGCCAAGGAGCCGCCACCTATCAGGTGGACTATCCAAGGGCTGATAGAAGACAAGACGTTCGGGATCATAGGAGGAGAGCCAAAGACCAGCAAGTCTTGGTTCGCATTGGAGGCCGCACTGTCCGTCGCATCGGGTATTCCGATGCTCGGCCAATTCCCCACCAATGGCGAGCGAAGGCCAGTAGCACTCATCATGTTAGAAGATAGCCCTCATAATGTGTACGCCAGGCTCAGGGCGCTGGCTGCGTCCAAGGGCATATCTGTTGATGAGCTTGCAGGACTGCCAATATACCTACGCTTCAAGAGAGGCATCGACCTGGCTACCAGGTTCGACACCAGGTGGGTCATAGACGCAGTCAATGGTGCGAATAAGGACATGGCTCTGGTTCTGATCGATCCGCTGAGGAATGCTCATACGGCTGAGGAGAATGACTCCAAGTCTATGACATCTGTATGCGATAACATCAGAGACATCAGGGATGCTACGGGCTCTGCGATAGTTCTGACGCATCACCTTAGGAAGCCAAGCGCATCGGACGAGTCTTCTCCTGGCCACGCTCTACGTGGGTCAGGAGCGCTCTACGGTGCAATCGACGGGCTGGTGGTGCTGATGAATAAGAGAAGGCCAGAGGATTCTAATATCTGGCGCAACAATATACACGTCAGGGTTAAGGCAGGCAGAGAGGCCATCCCCTTCCAGGCTGTCCTCAAGGTCCATGACGGACCCGATGGCAGAGCTTGCAAGGCTGAATGGGCAGTATCTGCAATACCGGATGAAGACAGATCCAAGAAGCGATAGGAGTTATATGTGATATGGGTGTATGCTGAGAGGATATTCGTAATATTATGGGGCATATTCGTAGTGTGGTGTGTGTTATTCTTACTCAGACTCACGCTATGGAATGCTTGCTACAACTTCACAGAGAAGCTATATAGAAGAATCGGAGGGAAAGATGACACAATTCATTCAAGTGGTAAGGGCGAATAGAGATAGGCGTAGCCGCATTGGTGGTACTGCCATATCTGCAATACTAGGTAAGAACCCATGGCAAACCAGGGAGGCCACCATGGCGTACTACCTGGGAGGACCCGGCCCTGTGCCTAATAGGTATATGGAATGGGGACTGAGAGGTGAGGCTGCAGTGGCCAATGCCTACGCAGACAAGAACGACTTGAAGCTGGTTGACCTCGTCAAGGAGGAGGAGGAGGACTTGCTACCGGGCCAGATCGTAAGACACCCGGAGATAGACTTCCTGGCTGGGTCTCCCGATAGGCTGGTGTTAAAACCAGGACTCGACCGATACAGGGCCGAGTCGAAGAATGGCGATGAGAAGATGAGGATCATAAGCGGTATCTCCCATGGCCTGGAGATCAAGACCGCTAGTGCATGGTCGAAGAAGAAGTGGGATATGGGTATTCCTGAACACTATGTCATGCAGTGTCAGTTCTACCTAATGATCACCGGCTTGCCTAGATGGGACATTGCCGTCCTTATAGGAGGCAATGACTACCGCGACTTCGCCCATTCATCTGATGGCAATAAGACTGTCAAGGGAGAGTACAGTAACTACGTCATAGAACCTGACCTATTCCTGCATGCTCAGATGGTAGAGGAAGCAACCAAGTTCTGGGAGGAGGTTAAGAATGAGCGAGAAAGAACCTAAGAGTCTTCAGTATGCCAACAACCCCATGCTCGCAGGCAATGCCAAGGGCATGGCCAAGGAGCTTCATACTTCCATGACTGACTTCATGCTAGAGTCTATCTACGAGAATATGAAGGAGACCTGCAACGACGCTACTGATCTGGATCTCGCCATACACTTGGACGTTGCAATCATGGCTGCCAGATGTGTGAATAAGCTGATGTGCTCACTTCAGGTGGCCCTGCTTAAGCACGTTCAGGACGAAGGAGGATTCGAGAACCAGGAGAAGATAAAGAAGGTCATAAGGCTGGCCGTAGAGGCTGGCGATGAATTGTCTAAGGAAGTGAATCCTGAGGTGATAAGCGAGTTCAAGAGGCAACTCGATGAGAATGCTGATAAGCGCAAGTCAAAGACACCTGATCCAATTGACATAAAGTTCACAATGAAGGGAGGAGATGCGTAATGGAGAGACCAGAGACAAAGAAGAGGGACAACAGGATGGATAAGTATTGCAAGCAGGCTAAGGCCAGGCAGGAGGATGTGGATAAGTATTCGCATAAGCGAGGTGATGTGCCACTGCCGCTCAAGTGCAAGATCCAAGAGATACCAGTCGATGTGTATGACCTGCAAGATGCGTCGTCCTACATCGACCTTCTCGAGGATGCGGTCGATGACCTTAACCGGTACGTTGATGACCTGACAGGGAGGTTCGAGAGGGTGGCAGAGGAAGCCTGCGAATCACAGGAAAGGTTCAAGAAGATGCGAGAGAAGTACCGTATCTCCAAGAGAATAAAGAAGAAATCAAGACCTATATTCGACTTCCTTGATAAGGATGCACCATGATTGCTATAATGAAAGATGTGCTGAGGATGATGATTAGCATGATATGGATATGGTGTTGCATAGGATTATACAGGATCTTCTTCGGATGGATCGGAGGCTGACGTGAGGCTGCTTATTTCACTGGTAATATTGATGTCCCTGTCCTGCGGTGAGGCGCAGGACGAGGGGCTAGATGGTGTGTGTACTTCTATAGCGGAGGAGGAGTGGCCTAAGATGTTTGCTGATGCAGGCCAGAGCCCCATTGCCTGCTATAATAACCCAGGGTGGGGTGCTGGCAGGAGCATGGAAGGGACATTCGCTGGTGTTGGGTGTTGTATATTTAATTCTAAGAGCCCGCAAGTAACCGGATGTTTTGACCTTTGGTGCATGGTGTACAATGAGTGTACGTGGGACTACATTGATAGCGTATGCTCCGTGGGTTACTTTAATGAGTGGCCTAGCAGCGCTGTGGCGGAGGATGGATACTGTGGCGAAACAATACGAGAATGCAAGGACTTGCCGCAAGGCGGCCACCAGGGGCAGCAACAAGACGCGAACCCGTAACCCCTATGCCTACCACGCGCATAGCAGGCGCGGTGGGCATCACATAGACAGAAAGAAGGCATACGATAAGTATGCCTGCAGAATGGACTGGTCACATGACGAAGACGACTACTGGAACGACCAAGACGAATGCTGGGGATTCGGTGAGGATTGGGACGGGGGAGATAGCGATGATGAAGAAGTCGAAGAATTTCAAGAGTGTTCTGTCCGTCGTTACTTTGGTAAGAAGAAGTTTCCCAGGAGCCTCACTCATAGGAATCGTAGAGTCAGACTAAGATTTCTGTAGCTCTATCTCGCGCCAGCTCCTCTGCCGGTCTGCCGGCGGGTCGCTTATACTTAGGGAAGGACTCGCGGTACTTCCGCTCTTCCTCCTCCAGCATCCACTGCTCCTTGTCTCCCTGCGTAGGAGGTATCGCCTTGAACCGTGGCTTCTTCTTCGGGGCACCGAGTCTTGATGCGTCCAGGGCAAGCTCCTCGCCCTCTATGTAGTATGGATCTTTCATTCTTCCAGATCCTCCAGCAACCTCTTTATGACCTCAGTATCTTGTGGCATTACCGACGCCGCACTATCCCTTGCCCTTGTCTCTATGGACATTACCGATGGGTCTATTAGGTCTTCGTATGCCCTACTGAGTTCCGGGTCAATCATTATCCTGTCCCACTCAGGTTCACCCTCCCACCCCATCTCAATAAGCTCATCAACAACATCTTCGTGCAATCCCCTTAGGCCCTCCTCGCCCCCACCAGAGTCCCTGAATTTCTTCAATATCCTTATGGCTGCTTCTTTGGAGAACCTGGGCCATGTATGTGACGTGCCAGGATCTTCTACGTGTCCTGGGTCGTTGTCGCCTATGATCCTCTGTCCTGGCAGGTCTCCTTTAACTATGTCGGATGCGAAGGCCACGTCCCTGCCCTCGGGTGGCCTCTTTCGCAGGTGGAGTGCGCCCTTGGCGTGATGTGGACCAATCAATGGCTGCTGCGACCCGACCATGTGTGCTAATATTTGCTGAGGCACTGACCTCCTTCCCTCTACTATGTAGTGGTCGGACTCAGGGTATTTTTCTGCCACTATGCCTTGCATCTTCCTGGCCCTGGCAGCGGCTTCCGGCCCCATCTCGGCAAGTACGCGCTCCTCTACTTCGGCCCTAACCTCTGGGTCGTCCCAACCGCTTGCACCCTCGAAGCTCGTCCCTGCCATCTCCGTCCCTTCCCGGCCCCATCCAGGTGTGTAACCCATTGGTTCCAGTCCAAGGCTTTGCCTTGCGTCGCCCACGGGCATTCTCAGCACCTCTTCATAAGGCATGAGTGTCACACCCGACTGCTTCAGTATTTTCATCACATCTTGAGCAAGGACGGGCTCATCCATGCCCTTCCTTATCCTCCAAGACGGACTGCCAGTCCTAGACTTCTTATACCGTTCCTTCTTCGTGGCCATGTTATTTCTTCCTCTCCTTCTCAACATCAGCCTTCACTTGCTTCGCCGCCTTGAGACCTTCTTCGATGATCTCGATGACATCGTCGTCCGTCTTCGTCTTTGTCTTACGGGCGATAGCCTTGGCAACAGGAAGAATAATACTGAGAGCGCTAAGAGTGATAGCAGCATATAATAAAATAGTTTCAACTGGCATAGCCTAATTCTCCTATAGGGACCGCGTTAACGAGCCCTTCCTCCGAGCCTGGCACAACGAGGTGCTTGCCCTTAAGTTCCTCGAGGCCATCCTCAACCTCAAATATTGTCATTCCTCCAGTATCGCCCGCCTTATGCGGGTCGATATTGGCACCACCCTGCATGCGTACAGACAGGTACAATACCTTAGCACAAGGTGAGCACTCAAACTTAATGAACTCTCTAATTTCTTCTGGTGTCATCATCGTTCCATCTCCCAATCCTCTAGGAATCTCATATCTACCTTCTGGGGTTCTCCCTTCTCGGGCTCCTTCATGTACTCCTTAAGTCTCTCCCTGCGCTTCACGCGCTCATCCAATACGTCGCTTCCGCTTACGCGAGTCTCCCCCTCATACATGACCTCAAAGAGTCTGCTCTGTGCTTCCTCTTCTGTCTTCTCCATGTCCTTAAGCTTCTGGCTTAACTCCTGTATCTTACCAGCGACCTTGGCCCGTCTGTTGGAGTCTGTGCCGGGTATGCCCTCAAACTTCTCTACGAGTTCCCTACGCTTCTTCCATACTCTGTCGTAGTCCTCATTGTTGCGGTCTGCGGATATCTTCAGCTTCTTGAGGAATGTACTGTATCTCCTCTCGACTGCCTTATCTACCTCACCATTAGCACGGAATAATCTTGCACCGAATATTCTAGCCATGATCATCCACGGCTCCAGCTCGTGGCCGGTACTGGATACACCATACAGTTCTGCCTCTGGCATCCTCTCCATTAGCTGCCATATCCAAGACGATGGGAATCCTAGTCCAACATGGATGGCTAGGTTCTTCGCTGTATTCTTGGCCATGATTAATCCATCAGGGTCATGGGCAAATATTTCTTCCCCATACCTTGATTCTCCAGTGATTAAGTTGCCTACCATCTCTGCGGGTCCAGTAAGTCGCCACCCACCAAAGTACCCAAAGTGAGCTGACTCGCCCTCTACGGGCGCTATGCCGAAAGCTTCCATAGGTAATGTCTTGGTCCCCCTGGTGGCCCACTTTATACCCCCAGCCAATGGACCTGGGTTAGTAGACTGGAATGTCTTATCGAGATAGTTGCTAACTTCTTCTGGCAGCATGAAGCTAGTGTCCTGCTCGCCTGAGGGTTGCTGATCTTTATATGCTTGCTCCAAGGCATCCCTATATTCCTGGTTAACCTGGTCAAGCTTCTGTAGGGTGATGCTCATGCCCGGCCTCTTCAACTGAAGGTCCAGCATGATTGAGTTGGCGCGGATTGCGTACCCGATGAATGGTGCGAATGCACCAACCACTGGAGATCTTGCGAGGTGAGGAAGAAAGAAGTGATCTGTCATCAGTCTCTCTTGCCACATGTGTGCTTCCTCTAGCAACTTCGTATCTTTCATGGCCTCCTTGAGCGCACGATTGTACGGTATGCCTTCCTTCATCGACCTTGCCCTGGCATGCCTCTCTATGAAGTCCCTGAGGATTCCAAGACGCGCAGAGTGCTCCATGAACATGGCAGTCTTTCGCAGCTTACCGTTGAGAAGCAGTGTCTGCTTCGCCCCCTTATATGTACCGGAGATGCCATCTGCTATGATTGATATGCCAGGAGACCATGCACCCTTGAACCCTGACTCCTTCATGGCATCCTTGACGATGCCGTAGTGAGCCTTCCAGATGTTCTTCGTTCTCCTCATGTTGTTCCTGATGCTTGCGAACTCAGCAGGAGACATCCTCAATTCGCCAGCCTCTGCAATACCTCTCTGGAACGTACCAAGATCCCGCCCCAGGACATACCACTCATCTTTACTTATCAGGCTCTCAACCCCGTTGGCCAAAGATGTCATGCCTCTTGGCCCCGTTGCTGCGAATACCATCTCATTGATACCATACATTAGATTAACGTAGTAATGAGGTCCACCTATAGTATGGAACATCTTCCAGTCGCCGGTAATCTTCCTGCTTGCACCCTTCCATCCCATCTCGTTGGTGTACATTGACTCCCACAACCTGAGCACATTCTCTGGAACCCACGATCCAGATACTGCGCCGAATCTCTGTATGAAATCCGAGTCCGCTACTTTGGAGTCATCAACTTTACTGTACGCAATATTCTTTGCTTCTTCCAGGGCAGTGCCCTTCAGGTCATCGAACGCACCCGGCTTCCTTGGGTCTTTCCATCTCAGGAATTGGGTGCCCTCGTATGATCTCCTATACTCAGCGAAGTGGCCGTACTTCCACTTCGCGTTAACGGTCTCATACATAGCCTGGAGCATACCCACCCACTGCTCATCGCCTACGAATGCGCCAAGCTCCTTGAGCTGCTCCTTGCTTAACACTCGCTTTGCTACTGCTCGCTTGAATATTCCTGCGGGTGACCTCATCTGGTTGTCCATGCCGAATGCAGATGGATCGTCACTCAGCTTCTCCATCAGATCGTCTACGGTGGTCTTCAGCTTGGGTGATCCTGGTGCCAACCTGAGAGCCATGTGGCTTCTCAGGTTGGCAAGCCATGTAAGTTCTGCCATACCGGGCTCGAGCTTCGAGTTCATAGGTATCCTGGCCATGTCCAGACCCTGCTGTGCCAGAAGCTTCCTGGTCTGCAACATGGTCTGCCCTACCTTATTGAAGTATTCATGCAGGACCGGATTGTCGGTGATGCTAACCCTATTCTCGAATCCTATGTCATTAACCTTGAACTCATCAATCAGTCTCTTTGGGTCCAATGCACCCTTGAGCCAGAAGCTCATGTCCTCCATCGGCTTGCCCTTGTGCGTGAACGATATCATGGGCGACTGCTGGTCTGCAAGCTCTGTGGCTAATGTCTTATCGAACTTTGGCTTCTTCTTGGTGGGCTTCTTCTTGGTGGGCTTCTTCTCTACAGCCCTGACCTGCGTAGGGAATCCCTCCTTGCCTCTCCTTGTCTTCGGCATTGGCACTACATCAAGGATAGACATATCTGAAAGAAGCATCCTTCTCAGTCTGTCTATCATGACTGCATCACCCTTCTTCACGGCTCCCTCGAATGTTCTCCTGAGCATTCGCGCAGTCCTGTCCTCGACGCTCTGTACCTTCTTGAGGTCCTTCTTGAACTTGGATATCTCACTATTCCTTCTTCGCTTCCACTTCTCCACCTTCATCCCTAAGGCTTCGTCTAGGATATTCAGTCTTACTATGTCATCGATAGCGCCGAGTGGTGCCATGCCGCCAGCCTTCATGGGCTCCTCTAGCTCCCACTTTACGCCTGCCCGCTCTCGCTCGATTGCTGCAATCTCACCATCAATATGATCGGATCTGCTACGGTACTTCTCCCGCGCTGCGGAGATCCCCTCTTCCCTTATCTTGGCTGCCTTGGCCTCCTTGGCCGAGATGACCTTGCTCATCTCTCTTGCCTCTTGCATCAGCCTATACTGAGCAGGAACCAACTTCTCGCCCTCTGCCATGGCACCAGCGAAGATCTCCCTCTCTCTTGGAGGAAGCTCCACATACGGCTCTACTATATCCTTGGCTCTGCCGAACTCGCCGCGCTCACCCCTTGCGGCTCTCTGTGCGGCCTCCTTAACGCCTCTCTGGGTTCCCGCGAAGGGAGAGACTACCTCGGCGGATACGCGCCTTAGCGCGGCTCCTCCGAGTCCCTCTGGCTTACCGGGCCTGGTGACATCCTCTGCGGATTTAACCAAAGATTCGACCGGACCAGCAACATCTGTGGTGGATTCGAGTGCCTCTTTATATGCACCGGCAGCCTTCACGGGGCTGCCGGTCTCCTTCAGCTTCTTGACGCCCTCCAATCCGCCCTTGGCCATCCTCTTGTAGTCTAAGACGGCCATACCGGCCATGAGTGGGTCTCTCTCTACGTATGCAGCCGGTCCGGCGGCGAACTCGCCCATACCCTCTGCATATCCGCCCGCCATGCCTATGATTGGCTCTACCGCATGAAGGACTGCGGGCAGGAAGCCATACTCACCACCGTACTGTGCATCGCCTATGGCCTGCCCTACCCTGACAGAGGTCTTACCCACCATCTCTACTAACTGAGCGCCAGCCATGAACATATCCTTCATGTTGCCGCCAAGATTGCTGATGATGAAGCTCTGAGTCTTCTTTATCTGCTGCGCATGGCCCGGATCTG
>Ga0080013_1001192_pt1 | contig 35208 bp, 31 predicted proteins | sample ETNvirenome_6_85_FD_69236 | JGI IMG/M metagenome (GOLD analysis project Ga0080013, IMG submission 69236) | Marine viral communities from the Pacific Ocean - ETNP_6_85 (SPADES assembly) (version 2) | ecosystem: Environmental > Aquatic > Marine > Oceanic | place: Pacific Ocean | collected 2013-06-19
CGCCCTGGGAGGCGGGGTGGGCGGGGGGGGTCGGGGGGGGGGGCGGGGGGGGGGGGGGGGGGGGGGGGGGCGGGCGTGGGGGGGGGGGGGGGGCGGGCGGGGGGGGGGGGGGTGGGGGGAAAGCTCAGCGAGAGTCGGTGGGGGTCGGCGGGAAGTTGCTGCTGCTGCTGCTGCTGAGAGCGGCGATGGAGAAGCTAAGGAAGACCCGTCTATCCGATCCCGCGAACCCCGCACCCGGCATGCGCTTTGAGGGTCCTATAGTTTGTTGGTACCCACCCGCATTCCCTATATTACCTCCCCCTATGGGGCCCCCTCCAGCACTATTGTATGGGGCCCCAGTTCGGGTTACGTTGGAGTCCCGGAACGGATCCGGAAGGAGGTATTTTGATGGGACTCCAGGTAGTTGCTGATAGCAGAAAACCGAGCAAGTTCTGGTCTGGCGCTGGTCACAGCAGCGCGGCCATGGACTGGGGGACTCCAGGCTGGATATTTGAGCGTTTGGATCGGGAGTTCGCTTTTGAGCTAGACGCTGCAGCCAGTGCTGAGAACACGAAGTGCCCGATGTTCCTTTCTGAGGACGACGACTCCCTGAGTCAGAGCTGGGTTGCTCCTCAGAGCTACTCGACTCGGGATTCTGTTGGTTCAGACGAGTGCTGGTCGATCTGGCTGAACCCGCCTTACGGGCGTGGCACGGGCGACTGGATGCGGAAGGCGTATGAGGAGTCCCAGGAGGGGGCAACGGTTGTTTGCCTGGTGTCGGCCTGTACGGACACGAAGTGGTGGGCTGACTGGGTATGGAAGGCGGCAGAGGTGCGTTTTGTGACAGGGCGTCTGAAGTTTGCTCGGGGTGGAGAGACACCCAACTCGGCCCCAAAGGGCTCAGCCATCGTCATTTTTGTTCCGTGGTCGCAGGGGCCCCCTATATGTAGACTGCTGAGCAGGTAGAGAAGCCGGAGCTAGCCGTGCCAGGAGCCCCCCAGAGACTTGCCTCCGCCGCCCCCTCGTGGTTGGAGACGTCCCGCTTGAGCTAAACGCCGAAGAGATTGAAGTAACGGTCATCACCAGGCCCTGCTCTGACGATGGGTACGCCGACGTTAGTACTTCTTCCCCTTAGAGGCAGGGCGCTTCTTCGACATCGGCTTGCCGGTCTTCTTGGCGTAGCGCTTTGCAGCAGCCTTGCCCTTCGCCGTGTACGAGAAGTGCTTTTTTCCGACCTTCGGCATGGGACCTCCTGTGGGGAGAGTGTACCAACGGGGCCCTTGCTGTCTAGTGAAGTGGGTGCTAAACAGCAACCATGAACTTTGCAGCAATCGCAGGAGAACTCGTTGATCCGCCCGAGTTGCGGACCACCCAGACTGGCAAGACTGTCACCAACTTGCGAATCAAGACGACCCGAAAGTGGGACGGCGGCGAGTCGAACAGCTACTGGACGGTGGTTCTTTGGGAGGGTCTGGCCCGCCAGGTCGAGGGGCTTCAGGTTGGCGCCATTGTGCTGGCCTCCGGAGACCTGACAAACCGCAAGTACACCACCCGGGAAGGAGTGGATAAGTGGGTGACAGAGCTTAGGGCAAAGGAGGTCGAGGTTCTTTTGGACCCAGGCGCAGGGCAGGCCAACAACGCCTTGCCGTTTGGGGATGGGTCCGGCCCCGTCGACCTCAACAATGTCCCCTTCTAATGACCTCGGGACCTTCGTTCGGGAGAGGAGAACGCAGGCTGGCCTGACACAACAGGCGGTAGCCGACGCCATCGGGGTCAGCAAGCCGTTTGTGTGCCAGGTCGAGACCGGGAGGACGGCGCTCTCAGGAGAAAGGCTGAGGGCGCTGGCCGAGTTGATGGGGGCTGACGAGCAGCACCTGTTCGAGATCGGCCTTGCAGAATCCGGCAGGTGTTGCCTGAAACCGACAAGCCAGCAAAGCCTCAAAGTGCTCGCGAGGCTCTGGCGAACCTGGGAGATCCTTGACTATGACGACCTCAACACAATTTGGAGGCAGTTGCAGCTTGCTGAGAAGCGCCTGGTTCGATGAGGACACTTCGCGCTGTTGCTTTGAGTGCAACCTCTGCTATTACGGCGCCCTATCGTGCCCGAGTTGCGGAAGCCCGTCTGGAGAGCCGGTGTTACAAAGCGCGCCAAACAAGGCCGAGCCCCCCGCCAGCAGCATCCTGAAGGATCTGAACCCGGACGCCATCGCCTGGGACAACTTCGACGCCGCGATCATCGGCTACGCCCATCGGTGTGGCATGGAGCCCGTCCTGCTGTACGACCGCGAGAAGATGATCGAGGTCCTTGTGGCCCAGGGCATGCAGTGGGAAGGCGCCGAGGAGTATCTCAGCTTCAACGTCGAAGGTGCCTGGGTCGGAGAGCACACTCCCATGATTGCGACACTTGTTTGAGGCCCGTCTACCGAGAGAGGTCCAGTGTCCGGCAGCGAGATCCGGTCACCTGCGTCGGCTGCGGTCAGCAGATACGGCGCGGTATGCGCTACTACTACCGACAGGTGGCTTATATCGACCCAGACAGCAAGCCCAAGACCCAGGAGTGGGCCGACGAACACCTGCATGCGCCATGCCGGTGGTTTGTCTACGCCCTGTGGGATGGGAAGGGGGAGGAACCGAGCCTTGCGCCCTGGATCCCGCCCCTACTCAAGGAGGTGGGCGAGCAGCGCCTGACCGCGCTTGGCGGCGTGACTCGACGAACCCACATGGCCCTCGGCAAGGACGAGGAGATCCCGGCCTGGGCAGACCTCGGGGCGGACAGCCAGCAGCACCTGCTCAAGTGGGCGCGCGGGCAAAGGGCTTCCAAACCGACGCGGATTAGGCGAATCTACGTCAACAGAACCAATTTTCCGTTCGAGGCAGATCCGCCGTGGACGGCGCAAGAGTGGCTGCAGTTGTACGCGCCACAAATTCTAGGAGGTAGCGATGAGCGGCGTGTCAAGCATGACGGTGACGGTGGCGAGGAGTGCGATCCAGTCGATGGATCTGGACGAACTGAACTCGGCGAGGGCCGAAGAAGTGGACGGCAAGAATCGAAAGTCGCTGCTGGCTGACATCGACGACGAGATCCTCCAGCGCGGGGAGGCGGCAACCCCGACACCCCCAGCGAAAAAAGACAAGAAGCTGGCGCCCGGCATGGTTCACCGCGAAGGCATCCCCGGCGCCGCCGCAGCAAACTACGGAAAGTGAGTAGCCGAAAATGACAACCGCAGGCGACTCCTCTCGAAGTGCCAACATGACCGAGTTCATCCGAACGCGGGTGAACCTGAGCCACGATCAAATCGAGCGCATGATCACGCATCACAACGTCGTCCATCGTTACAAGTTCCTGACCAGCAAGGGCCACGACAAGACCGAGGCCCTCGAAGAGGCCCTCAATGAGGTCTTCTGTGGCGGCATGACGCGAGATCTGCGCGTCTACAGGACGCTCGCGAACGAGGCCAACGTCAACACCCTCGACAGCTTCATCGACGGAACCAGCGGCCCCACCGACGAGGAGCTGAGCGTCCCAGATCTGCTCGACCTCAAACCCATGCTTCGACACGCAGACGACATCGCGCATCTCTCGGCCCTCCTGGTCGCAGAGCGTGCAGGAAAGAACGCCGAGGGCAAGCCGCGTGGCGGCGTCGTCAGCCTCCTCTCCTCGAAGATTCGAGAACTGGCAACCCCCGAAAGCGAGAAGCCCCGGGCCAGCAAGGCCGACGTGTCAGACCTAACCAAGGACATCTAGCCCATGCCCGCCAGGGCGACGATGAGCGTCGAGAGATCCCGCAAGATCTCAGACGAGCTAGTCTCCAATCCAAAGTTCAAGGACTTCGTCTGGTTCTGCGAGGAGTTCTTCAAGGTCCTGAACCGCCCCGAGACCTCGGGCGGCGGCAGGGTCTCTGAGCAAGTCCTGTTCAAGCTGAACGACGTGCAGCGGGATCTGGCCGAAAGGGTCCAGGCCGCGGAAGATTCCGGCAGGCCGGGGCGATTCATCATCCTCAAGGCCAGGCGCATGGGCGTGTCTACCGTCGTTCAGGCTTACTTCATGTGGCGCTGCCTGACCTCTCGGCACGTCAACGCATTCATCGCCGCCCTCGACGACACAACCACCGCCAACATCTTCGCCATGGCCAAAAGGATCCTTGAGAACCTGCCAAGCTCGGACGACAAGCCAGCAAAGAGCAAGGACGACGCCCTCAAGCGGATAGAGAAAAGCCCGTATGACATCCGCCCTGAGCGGCGACTGGACAACGTCAACCAGCTTTGGTTGGCGCACAAGAAGGACGCGGACGCCGGCCTGGATAGTCGCTATGAGGTGGTGACGGCGAAGGCGGTCAACTCCACCCGCGGCTTCGAGGTCCACCTGTTTCACGGCTCGGAGGTGGGGTTCTGGGAGTCGCCGTCCGAGTTCATGCTCGGGCTGAACCAGTGCCTGTCTGACGATCCGAAGACTCTGGTGGTCCTCGAAAGCACAGCAAACGGCACGGGCGGTTACTTCTACGACGAGTTCTGGGCCGCCTGGAAGAAGGAGGACAAGTTCGGCAACTCCATCGAGACGGAGTGGGAAAGCATCTTCTATCCGTGGCACGCCATGCCGAGCTACTCGCGGAAGCTGCAGCCCGGGGTGACCGAGCGAGAGTTCCTGGACGCATGCGACGACATCCTGACGGGGATGGTCGCCGAGCATGAGCTAACCCCAGAGCAAGCCAACTGGGCAAAATACACCTGGGCGAACAAGTGCGCCCGGGACTGGGACCTGTTTCGACAGGAATACCCCGGCAAGCCAGAGGAGGCCTTCGCCTTCGCATCCAGTCGTGTGTTCTACGAGCCCGACGTAGTCCACATCGAGGCCAGTCATGTGCGCCGCCCGGAGTTCGTTGGCGACATCGTCGACACCGTGAAGCCGGTCGACGGCAAGCTCAACGAGGCGGCCCAGATGGAGCCGGAGCTTCAGGGCGGCCGGAGGGGGGGGCTCTGGGTGTGGGAATACCCGCAGCCGGGCATCGAGTATTCGGTTGCCGTGGACCCAAGCGCCGGCATGACCGCGGGAGACAACACGGCGATCCAGGTGCTCCGCGTGGACAACCTGTCGCAGGCGGCTGAGTTCGTGGGAACCCGCGGGCCGATGGAAACCGCAGAGACGGCAGTAATGCTGGCGCTGTTCTACAACAACGCGCTGCTCTCTTGGGAGGTCAACGGTGTCGGCCATGCGGTATCGGCCGGCGTGCTGCAAACGTCGTACTGGCGGCTGTTCGAGAGGGAGAGCATGGAGCGGGACGGGCGCGAGGGACGCATCGGGTGGTCGACGTCGCGGGCCTCGAAGCCCGTTATGGTTACCCTGGGGGTGAGCCTGGTGACAAGGAAGGCGGCGATTGTTCGATCCGAAAGACTCCTGTACGAGCTACGCTCGTACAGGGAGTTCACGAAACGAGGGCTGCGCGCCGGGGGAATTGTTGCCGGCGAGGAGAAGTTCGGTAGAGTCCGGTATGGGGCACCGCCCGGTGACCACGACGACGCACTTATGTCGTGGCTACAGGCAATCGCGGTCCTTGAAATGGAGGGGCTTTGTGGTGTAGGCGAAGCCAACGCCACGGCGAGCCGACGGGCTCGCGACCCGAACGAGGAGATTGTCGAACGCTGGGAACGCGCCCAGGTAGAGCTTGAAGAAGACGCGGCGATCCCGCGATACATAGGAAGTGACTGGATCTAATGGCCACGTTTGAACCCGAGAAGCTATCCATCAAGCCAGAAGACGCAGATCGCCTGTTTCGCAAGGTGCTCGACGCGAGGGAGCGGGCGCACGATCAGCAGTATGTCGACTGGTCCGCGCTGCTGCAGGCCTACAAGACCGGACGGGTTGAGGCCGGCCCCCCAGGACTGAGGGTCCTTGCCACCGCGGTCGAGTCGACGCTGACCTTTATCGCGAACCAGGACCCGAGCTTCTACTGTCAGAAGCGAAGGCCCGGCGAGGAGGAGGGCCGGAAGGCGAGGATCAGCGAGTCCGCGCTCAACTATGAGTGGGCCGAGGGCCGGTGCGGCCCAGAGGCATACAAGGCGGCTATGGATGCGCTGATCTGCGGCGCCGGCTTTGTCCGCATGGGCTACGACCCGAGCGGCATGTTCGTTCCGATTGCAGACTACGAGGTTGACCACGACGAACCGGCCGGGGCAGACGACCCGGACATTCGGCTGCTGACCGACCTCCTGGAGGACGCTGGCCTTCCGGTTGACCACCCACAGGCGCACCCATACGTCCAGCGGGTCTCCCCGTGGAACGTGGTTCTGCCTTCGGGCTATGAGGAGATCCGCAACATGCCGTGGGTCGCTATCCGCCACCTGCTGCACATCGACGACGTCAGGGGCGACTCTCGGTTCAAGAACGCCAAGGGGTTGCAGGCCAACCGAACGCTCCAAGACGACAAGGTCGAGCGAAAGTCGCCGTGGCCTGGCTACTCACTGACAACCCAGGGCGAGCCGGAGCACGTCGAGGTCTGGGAGATCTGGTATCACACCCGCGTCAAGCGGATGATTCGAGACGGGACAGGCCGGCGCCGAGCCAAGATGGTGAGGGAAACGCGCACGCTTTGGCTGACCGAGGCACCCGAGGAGGACGCAGGCAAGGAAACCCCAATAGTCCTCGCTCATAAGCTCAGCTACCTGGACATGGGCGGCTACCCGGTTGAGGAGATCCGCTTCTCCTACACGCCCAACAGCTTCTACGGGCCGTCGATGGTCGAGAGGATGCTCCCTGTCGCGAAGGACGTGCAGATGATGTGGGACGCGGCGACCGCAGGCATTGAGAGGTCCCTGGCACTGAAGACGCTGGTGAAGAAAGGGGTGCTCGACTCAACGGCCCGAAAGAAGCTGGCGTCGTCCAACCCCGAGGTGGTCGAAGTGCAGAGCCGGAACCTGGCTGCCGACGTGAGGAACTTGAACATCCCGGCCTTCCCCCAGGAGATGGCGTTCATTATGAACATGGCCAGGGCCTTTGTTGCCGAGATGGGCGGCGGAGACGAGGCCATGAGGGGCTCCAGGTCCTCGGCCGGAACCGCCACGGAGGTGGCCTACAGGGCCCAGGTCACCGAGGCCACTTCGGGATCCAAGCTGGCGTCGTTCGAGAACTTCCTCTCCCGAGTGGCGCAGAAGGTGCTGAAGTTGATGCAGCAGTTCTATGACGCCCCCAGGTGGATCCAGATCACCGGAGATGAGGAGGCTGAGTTCGTCCAATACACGCGGGAGGAGATCCGAGGCGACCTCTCTGTCGGGGTACACGCAGGCTCAACCAAGCCGACCGGGCCGGAGACCGAGCGGGCGGCCCTGATCGGATTCATGGGCGCCGTGGGCCAGATCATCGAGACCATGTCGGCCATCGGAGCGCAGCCCGACGTCATCGCCGAGTTCATCGAGAAGGCGATGCGCCTCTGGGATCAAGATTCCCCGGCCCTTATGGACGCCTTCGCCGAGATCGCCGAGAGCGGAATGAAGGCCGCAGCGGCAGGCCCGCCGCCGCCAGAGGCCGTGGGGCAGGGCGCGGCAGCTAGCCCAGTCACCGGCGAGCCGCTGACAAACCCAGCGACCCCGGCCGCGGGCCCGGCGCTCGCTAACCTGGGTGGAGGCATGGCCTAATGCCCCTCTACACCATCAAGTGCGACCACCCGGCCTGCGGAAACATGCAAGAGAGGGGCATGACGGCGGACGCACTCAAGGCGGCCGAGACCACCGAGTTCCGGAACGTCCCTCCCTGCCCGAGATGTGGCCGGCGCTTTAGCTTCCGCCTCGCCACAGACAATGAGAGGAAAGAGGCCAGGATGCTGAGCAAGTAATGCCCGCCTACACCTTTGACTGCGACGAGTGCGGCGAATCAAAAGAGTTCATCCTGACCTATGCGTCGTATTGCCGCGAGCGGGAGACTGCATTCGAGAGCCTTGAGTGCGTCGCGTGCAAGAGGGCGGGCTCCTTGCGCCGCAACTCCATTGTCGACATGAAGACTCAGTACACCGAGAAGCAGCAGTTCTACGACGACACGTCGCCGGAGGAGATCGCTGGACGAGGAGGGTACTCCCGCGAGCGGAAGAAACTTCTGAAGGACGCAAAGCTCGTCGAGAAGGGCGACGCCCCAAGGCTGAAAAGCCGCCAGGTGACCACCTACACGGTCGAGGAGATCCTCGCCGAGCGGGCGAAAAAGTGTGACATTCCGTCAATCGAGGCGGGCAAGCGCTGACAGATTGTCATAGAAGGGCTTGACAGCGACATTCTGTCGCTGGAACATCAAGCCAGTCCAACCAGGGAGATGAAATGACCGAAGCCATTCTCGGCAACGACGGGATTCCAGCTTCAGGCGGGGAGGTCGACAACTCGGTTCCAGCAGGGACTGAGACCGACTCTCAGCAGCTTGAGGCGGGGGGGCCGTCGACCGAAGAACAAGGCCAGGAGTCCGATGGATTCTTTTCCGGCAACCCGATGGAACTTCCGGAAGACGTCCGGCCGTTCTACACGTCCATGCAGGGGCAGTTTACTCGGTCCATGCAGGATTTGAGGTCTCGCGAAGCGGACCTCCAGGCCAAGCTAGGCAATGCCGACGAGCAGCTAAGGGAACTTAGCCTGCTAAAAGCCAGGTATGACGCACAGCCCCAGGAATCCGCCAGTCCGAACGAGACTGGTGGGACGGCAGGCCCCTCCGGCCTGACCGACGAGCAACTCTCCGAGAGAGTTTCCAGCCTGGCGCGAGACGGGAAACCGTTCGAGGCGCTCACTACACTTGCAGATGTCCTGAGCGAGCGAAAAGTCGCGGCGCTCAAGACGACCTACGACCAGAGGCTCCAGGAGCTTTCTGGGAAAATCGAAGGACTGCAAGGCGCTGTTCAGCCAGCGCAAGAGCAACTCGAAATCCGGTCTGCGTGGACCCGGCTACAGCAGGAGCGCCCAGAGTTCGCGGATCAACGGGTTCAAAAGGAAATATCCAAGATTGTTTCGGCTCCTCCTCCTCGCATCGAGCGGCTTATGAGCCAGGGTATGCACGAGGCTGCCCTGGAACTCGCAGGCCTTCAGGCCGTTCGCGCCGTCGAAACACAAAAGGCGATGTCATCGGCCCAACAACGAAAAAACGCAGGATTGCCTCCGGGTGCGTCGAGCGGAGCGTCTGACAACGGTATTTCCGGGGTCGACTGGAATGCAAGCGTTCGTGAGATCATGAACGCCGTGATCTCCGGCGACGAGACGCTCAACCGAACCCTGGGATAATCAACCACCCCTAAGGAACATAAATGCCTCCCACAACAACTTCAGTCCTCTCAACGACGACTGCGGATTACACCAATCTGTTGTCTCAGACTTGGGGTGCGATGTGGCGCCAGCGGATCAGCCTGATCGTCGATCAGTCGCCGCTTCTCCATATGCTGTTTTCCAAGGGCGCGGTCCACTTTGAGGCCGCTCCCTGGGCTGCACGCCCCTTCACCCACGCAACCAACCCGAACATCCAGGTGTACGAGGGCGCTCAGGTATTGAATGCCGCGACGTTCCAGCACACCAAGATGTTCCGCTACATCCACTGGGGGCAGATCTCCTGTCAGTCAGTGGTTCCCACGGACGACGTCGACAAGAACTCGAACGCGAAGAACAAGATCGCCTCCTTGCTGGAGACCGAGCAGTACATCGCCGCCGAGACAATGCGTCAGTTCATCGAGGAGCAGATCCATACCGCATGGGCCAGCAATGGTGACATGGAGGGCTTGGGCGACTTCATCGAGTTCGCCACGACGGCGAACCAGAACGCCGTGGTCGGTGGAATCACAAAGAGTGCAGCACTCAACCACTTCAACCAGTATGAGCAGATCGCCGGTGGTTTTATGACCAACGGCGTTCCGGCCCTCAAGAAGCTCTACCGGAAGTGCAGCCGCTACGGCCGCCACCCCGATCTGCTTCTCGTGGACAGCGACGTTTACGACGGTTACGAGGAGTGGCTCGGACCATTGCAGCGTCTCCAGGACGAGGCACTGGCCAACGTCGGCTACGAGAATGTCCTGTTCAAGGGCGCAGTCATGTGTCCCGACTACAACATTACCGAGGGTGGCGGGCAGATCTACATGCTCAACATCACCGGCAAGCGCCCGAGCCAAGACACAGGCTTCAACTTCGACCCAGGCATGCTCGACCCCGTCAAGGGCAAGACTCGTGGCCCGGTCGACCAGGGCAACCTCCAGCTTTGGATCAATCCGAACGCCTTCTTCACCCCGTCGCCTTGGCGAGAGGGCGAGGACCAGCACGTCTTGAAGTCCAAGACTCGGTTCCACGCCATGCTGACTGTCTCTAACCTCCGCGAGCAGGGTTGTTCAGACTTTGCCGGCGGCGTCTACTCGGCGTAGAAAGGACTTACTCAAATGGCTTCTGGATACGGAAAAAGCAAAGTAATCTCGGCCTACAACGGCACCGTCAACAGCGGCGCTACGGCGGTGGACCTCAAGTTCGGCGACGTTGTCGCTATCGATCAGGACGGCTCTATCACCAACGAAGGGCCAACCGTGATCGACGGCAGTGGCGAGGTAGCCAGAACGCCGGTTGTCGGTGTTGTCTCTGGCAAGAAGGGCATCCCCGCCGGGCAGTCCGGCCCCGTCATTGTCGCAGGAGAGGCTTACGCCTACTGTTACGCCGACGGCGCCAGCAACATCGTTGTCGGGGGGTGGCTTGATCTCAGTGCAACCGCCTTTGGCGCGGGAACTACTGGCGCAAACCAGTCCCTCGCCCTCAAGGAGACCGCCATTGAAGGCACCGCCGTGCAGGGCAATCTCGGAGCAGGCGAGAGCGAGGCCTACCTCAATCTCGTTCGCGCCAAGATGATCAATGGCACGGTCACAGCGGCTACTATTGGACCGCTGCTTGCCGCCACGACCACGAACACGCTCTGCCTTGTTGAGGTGTTCAACAACCCGATCTAACTCGGGTCCAGGCCGGGGTTCCCCCGCCTGCGCCCAGCACGCTTGAAGGCGGAGGAGCTTCGGCTCCTCCGCCAACCAAGCCGAGAGGAATACAATGGGAACTGCAACCGCACCTAATGGCTTCGGTCGCCCCGCATGGGATGCGATCCGAAACGCTCGTCAAGTTCACGGCTGGGGCCTCGTCCCGGTCTCCACCACCCTCGTCAACGCGGGTCACAGCACTACGTTCAACCGGCCGCTTTTCGTCGCCCCGCCAGTCGTCAATGGGCGATTCAAGGTGGAGGCGGGGAGCATTACCTTTGGCGGCTCAGGGACGGTCATCGACTCCGATGGGACCGACTATTGGACGTTCGACCTTCAGGTCGGAAACGAAGCAGATGGCTGGGCCTCCCTGGCAACCTCCCCGCTCAACAGCAGCGGCGACTTCACCGCAAACACGGCCTACCCCCTTGTAGTGGACGGTCCCGAGACGGCGGCGCCAAAGAATGTTTATCTGGCGGCTGGCGACATGGTTCGCCTTCTGTATACGAAGGTTGGCCCTGGCTCGGTCACGAACCTGACCTCCATCACCATGAACATCGTACTGTTCCTGCGTCACAGCCCTCCGACGCGCTAGAGTAGGCTTCCGCGTCGGGGGTGAGGTGTTGATTCGCGTTAGCGGGTCGGCCTTGACCGCGCCTTGCCCCCGGCTCGGCTATTTAGGGGTGCGCCGTGGATTTTAGATCGCTGAAAGTCAGGCTCGCCCGAAGGCGAGGGTTCGACGGCAACCCAGACCGCCTCGGCCAGTTCATCAACGACGCGATCCAGGAGATCTGCGGCGTGAGGGCTCAGTGGTCTTGGCTACTCCGCCACCACCAGTTCGAGACGAAGCCCCCACTCTCGTCGGATGACTCATTGCCAGCCGACGTTGGCACCGTTACAAGCGGCGGACACCGTGTTGAAAACGTCACCCTCGCGGAGACAAACTACACAATCACAGGCTCACTAGTTTCTCTCCCAGACGGAAACTGCTACCGGATTGCCGCATTTCACGCAGACGCCGGGGGGAAGCTCTCGATTTTCCTAGAGCAGCCCTACCGCGGGGCGTCAAGCGCCTCGGCCGAGTGGAAGATCTATTACGACGAATACCCCCTCCCCCACGGGGCCTCCTCGCTTGCCTCCGTGGTGGCCACGGGGAACGGCTGGACCTACCCAGTCAGTCAAGAGTCTCAGCGACAGCAGGCAGTTCACTCCATGGTCACACGGGATGCCGAGGCGAGCCCGCTGACGTACTCAGTAATGATGCACTCCCAGCTTCCGGAGATCCCGGACGCCATGTGGAAGGAGCGCCTGAAAAGCGACCCGCACCTCCCCCTTTACAAGCCATACTCACTGCCCCCCCCGACTGGAGTCACTTTCCCCAGGGAGGGGGTCTACTACTACTGGGCGGCAAACCTGGCCTGGCACACGCTGGAGGTTGGCCCCCTTAGCGGGCCAATACTAGTGGAGAACACCGCCGGGCCCCTGCTCCCGATGGAGCTTCTCAACCTGCCGGCGATGAGCGACTACGGGCTCCGCCTGTTCCGCTCGGTTCGCGCCGGGGACATCGGCTCCAAGGAGTCTAAGACGGTCCCGCCCCCAAGGTTCCTAATGGACCTCGATCCTGTGCCGGCCGCTGTGCCGGCCTACCGCGCGCCGATGGCGGACTGGGTTCGAGACTCGGCCCTTGGTCACCACATGGCGGTAGTGGGCGGCACACTGGACCAGTCCAGGACGAGCGGCATTTACCACGGGCGTCACCACGGGAATCACGGCAGCCACAGGGTTCGCTTCTGGCCTCCGGTTGACGAGCACTACCTGGTAGACATTCAGTACTTCACGCAGCACCCGGAGCTTCTATCTGACAATGACGCCATGCTCATTCCGGTCCAGTACGCCTCGATTGTCCTAGACTTTGCCGAGGCGCTTGCTCTTGGCGAGGAGGAGAACTTCTCAGCGGCGCAGACAAAGCGGGCCAACGGCGCGCAGAAGCTGGACGCTGCGATTGCGGCCGAGGACGTGGACCCGGGGACAACCCTGGTCGTTGGCGGCGGAGAGTCCTCTGGGGGGGGCAGGCGTCTTGGGGGCCGGTGGCCCAAGCATGTGAGCTAGCATGGCTCGCCAAGGAACCGGACGGAAGACGCGGGCCTTCCCCGTCGCAACGACGGGGCTGTCGGAGAACCTCTGGGTCAAGGCGGGCGCAGCAAGCGAAGTCGACGGGATTGTATTTCGGATAACCGGAGAGGCGGAGTCGGCCAAGGGCGTGCGGCGCCTCGTTGACTGGTGGCCAGGCCCCGACGACCCGTGGGAGGCGCCGCAGGTTAGCCCGTTCCGCACTTCGTATCAGATTGACGCGATAACGGAGTTCCGGATCCCGAAGGGCCCCTCGGAGCTGATTGTTTCTGAGGGCTCGCGCCTACTCAAGGTGAGGAATCGCAGGGTCGAGGTCATCTCGGACTCTAGGAGGGAGCCGCGCAGCGCCGCCGAAGGCACTAGCTTTGCGACGCACTCCGAGTGGCTATACATCACGAACGGCCGCGACGGGAACGTGAAGTGGAACGGAGACTACATGGCCCCAGTGGGGGTCGCGGAGCAGCCCGGCCCACCCTCGGTCTCCGGCGTCGTTAGATCAGACGGCGGCACGGCTTCGGACCTTCACCCGGAGTTCGGGCTGGACCAGGAGCAATTAGTTGCCTACATCTGGGACTACCGCGTGACGTATGTGAACTCTGCCGGACAGGAGGGCGCGGCGTCTTCCCTTGGGTCGCCATTCGTGCCGGCGAACTTCGAGGATTACACCTCCCTGGCGGGGGAGTCTCAGACGATGGTTCGGATCGGATTGCCGGCGCCAGGGACTCCCGACATTCTGTGGAAGAACGTCTACAAGCGCGCCGCCGACGGTGGGTACTACTACTTCCGGACTGTCCCGGCCCACGTTGGCACCATCTGGGACACAGACATCCCGTTGGCGTCGGCCAGCATGGGCGAGTTGTTGGTCGAGGACAGGGGGCAACCGCCCACCTGTCGCTGGGTCAAGTTCTTCCGAGGCCGCGCATACTACGCGGGAATTACTGGAAAGGAGTCCTTTATCTGGTACTCCTCCCCCGGCTTCGTTGAGGAGGTTCCCTTGTTCAACTTCTTCGACGTCGGAAGCTCCGACGGAGAGCCGGTGACCGGGGTGGTGTCGTTCTCTGACAGCCTGATCATCTTCAAAGAGACCTCCATGTGGCAGATCACGTCGCTCGCCAGCGGCGAGCCAGTGTTGACAAAGATCGACAACGGCGTCGGGTCTATCGCTCCGCGGGCCTCAATTATCGCCTACGACGCCCTCGTGTTCGTTAGCCGACGAGGGGTCTATGGATTCGACGGATCCCGGGCCGCCCCGGTGACAAACAAGCTCGGAAGGGCCTGGGAGAACATAGCCCAAGAGCGGCTGAAAGACGCAGTGGCCTGGAAGGACGAAGGGGCCAGGCGGGTCCACATCGCGTTGCCGTTCGACAACAGCAACTTTATGGATACGGAGCTAGTTTTCCACATGGGCGGGGACGACTCTTTTTCCCTCATTGAGGGGAGAAGGATCACCGCGGCTGCTAGGTACAAGGACGAGCAAATACTCGGCATTGTCGACACTAACGACAGGCCGGATCTAGTCGTAATGGGGCTCAGCAATAGCATGGAGATCTTCTCTGCAGAAGATGCGCTGAGCGCCGCGAAGTCTAGCCACATGCGTGGCACCCCAAGGCGGGCAGACGCCGGGTCGATGAGCGCCCGAATACGCTTTGGCCCATACGATCAGACCGCAGTTGGCTGGTCGCATGACGAGTCGATGGAGGTTGTCGGCGTTGACGTGATCATGGGCTGGACGGCGCGAGCGGAAATCGACGTGCGCCTCTACAAGGACCGAGAGAACATACCGGACACGGAAATGAGCTTTATCCACGCAGAGCCCGGTTCCCACCAGAACGAGATAGACAACGAGGACCTGTCGTACTTCCCTACCCAAGCGAGCGAGCTTTATGGGTGGGGAGAGAAGTCCTGGGACGCCTCGAAGTGGACTGGCCGGCGCCAGACGAGGCATCGTTTGGTCTTCCCAAAGACAGTTCTATGCCGGGAGATTGAGATTGAGTTCGAGGGAAAGCGGGAGCCAGTTTACGAGGTTGTAGTTGAAACGGTTGGCGTCCGCCCAGGCGACGTGGCGGCGGTCGAGACCGGAAGGAGCGGGTCGGCCTTTGGTCGGGGGAAGCCGGAGGGGGGGGCGAAGAAAGACGTTCCCGAGATCACCACGACGGTTATTGAAAGGGAGGCCGATCCGGCGCCATTTGAGATTCACGGGTTTGTCCTTTGGCTTGTCGCCAAGGGGGCGGAGAAGCAGCGATAATGCCGATCCTGCCGCACGACGAGGACGTTAGGTCTTCACCGAAAGAGATCTCCTCGCTTAGAATGGCGGTGAGATCCTCTGGCCTCGGGATCCCGATGAGTCTTCCCCTGGAGAGGGCGGCCAGCCTTGCGCTGACGCTTATCGGCTCGGGCGGAACGGTTGACCTGGACGACCCAATGTCTGTGCGGCGAGCGGTGACAATCATCAGGAATGAGCGCGCAAGCCAGGCGGAGCGCGGTCGGGCATGACCTACTACAGGAGGAAGTACGGCTACCAAGAGACCGGCTGGGCGGACGATCCAGACGAGATCCACCGAGAGTTCCACAGAATCACAGACGCCTTTTCGTCGATAGATCAAAACAGCGTTGGTGTTGGCGATGTGCGGGCAGACTACCTGTGCAATGCGACGAACCCGGAGCACGAGGGGCTTACAGACTTCCGCGCAGAATACAGCAGCATTGTGCCGCGAGACGACCCGCGGTCTGGCAGCTTTGGCGTCACCATAGATCCCGGCGTCCAGGGTCCAGTCTCCTACTTCTCGGCACCCAACCCATTCCTCGGCCCCCCGGGAAAACTTTGGCAAATTGAGGACGTCCAACGGAACCACAAGCAAGAGGGATCAGACGGGAGGTGGTTCGCTTTGCGAGAGGAGAGCGCTTCGCTTGTGGGGCAGCCGCAGTACGGCATGGACTTGCTAATGCGGGTAAACCCCTCCTCGGAGGGGCCATGGCTCGTTGCCGCGGCCGTTGGCTTCAAGCACTACACCGCTGCCCTGGCCACTGGGACGACCAACACAATGTTGCCGTGGCGGACCATCTGTGAGTTCAGAATAGCGGCATCAACCGGGCAGACGGTGCCAGGCCGGGGTGTCGTCACCCTGGGGAACGACTACCGGACAACCTCCTTGCGCGAGGCAAACCCACTGCTTGTATCAACGATTATCCTTCCGCCCGGGCCATGTGATCTTAGGATCGAGTATCGGATCACCTGGGCTGGGAGCGGCCCGTCGGACACAAACCCAGACATGCGCGTCAACAACGCGGCAATGTTCGCTGTCGGGCTGTTGAAGTAATGCCAAAGCTGCGCCTAAGGCACAATCTCAGGGGGACCGACGGCGAGGCTAACCTCGGTGCGCCGGCCCACGAGAACCTTGAGGACATCGAGTCGGCCGCGCATCGCCTGGACTGGGAGAATGTCGTGGATGGCGCCCTTTCGGTGGAGCACCTCACGCCGCTACCGGACACCCCGGCACCCCTCACCGGCGCACTACTAAAGAGAGCCAAGGGCAGCACAAAGCCTGGATTTTCGTCGACGTTCGATGACGCCAGCGTGGCGCAATACTCTATGAACTACCCGGCGACGATGAGCGGGAATTGGGTAAGCGTGGCCATCGTGTCCGCCGGCCCGTTCGATGTCTCGGGGCCGTTTGGCATTCCCAACCACGGACAGGCCCGGGTGTTCCTCGTAGGGCAGTGCCACGCCGAGGGCGAAGTTGACAATCCGATTTGGCCAGACAATCCGCTAGAGAGGCACTTCCTTCGGCTTCGGTACAACACGGCGACCGGGGTGCATGTCACCACCCCGCGGGCCATTGGGACGTACTCGGCTGCGTACTCCGGGGGCCTGATCCATTCCTTTGCTCCCACGGAGCAATTCGTTACCGTTTACCTGGAGTTCATGGCGCGATACGGCGGCTCCCAACTCGTCCCGGAGGAGCTAACCCAGGACCTTGTGATTTACGACGCAAGCCTCGTGTCGTTTGAGGTCTACAGGTAATGTCGCTTCTCAACCTCTCCATATCCGACGACATGGTCACCGGCGGCGAGATGCTGGCGGAGCACCTAACCGTGCCGATGGCGGAGCTTGAGGGCCTTTTCCAGGGAGGCGTCGATCAGGCCAATTTCGCCGCTGAGAACACCCACCCGCACTCCCAGGCCTTGAGGGGCAGGAACTTCCGCTCAAGGGCGGTTACGGACGTGTTTAGGCACAGGGAGGACGAGCCGTGGAACTACGCATGGAACCACGTATCAAGCGACTGGCTCATCGGGACGGGGCAGTGGTGTGACATTCCAGGGTGCTCGATACGGTTTTTCGCGAGAGAGGAAATAGCGTCGGCGATGGTGTTTGCATCGTTTGAGTACCGATCCTACGAATCGTCCGGTCGCGGGAATATCGAGTCTTCGTGGGACCAAGACCCAAGGATCGACGGTTTCCGGAGCGCGCAGGTGCTTTCCCACAGGGGGGGCGGCTATTCAGCGCTGAGCGCCAAGGTTGAGGTGCGGAGTCGTCAGATAGCGTATGGGATGAACTTCAGGGGGGTGGACCACTTCAAGTCTCAGCGAAAGAGGGGGTGGCATGAGGTCATAACAACCATAACCGAGGGGGAGGGTGGTCATGACGGCAGCGCTCTCTCCATCGAGCGCGCAAACATTAGCGTCGTCTTAGTTTACAGGTAGAATCGGCCATGGCTTTCAGGCGCGGTCTCCCCCTATACCCACAAAGCACCCAGGCGCTGGAGGCGGCGGGGGGTGCGAGGGATACCTCTGTTAAGAACATGCTTGCGGCGTACTTCGGGGGCGCTGGCGGTCGAGTTCTTGGCTCGCTCGGGACCGCGGAGGAGGTGACGAGGCGGCGCATCGCCGATGCGCTTGGCGCCGAGACTAAGGCGCGAGTTCAGCAGGATGCCCAGGGCTGGATCGACCGCGAGAACGAAAAGAGGGCGGGCATCAATGCGCTCACTCAGAATCTCGTCGACGTGGGCGGCAAGGTTGCCGGTGGAGTTATCGCCGCATCCGAGACCGAGGAGGACAGGGCGCGTGACGTTCCGAAGCGGAAGACTGATCGGCAGATTGCCGCCGAGGACATCGCCGAGGTCGAGGCAATAAACAGGAATGTCGCATACCGGCGAGCCCTGGACGAGGCAGCCGAGGGCCTGCCCGAGGGACCGTTCCCGCCACCACTCCCTACCGAGGGCGAGGTTGTGCTTCCCGGGTACACGACAACCAGGCGCTACGGCGGTCGCCGTCAGGATGCCCGGAGCCTATTCCCCGGGATCAGGGGAGGGAGGGGCACCCTCACCGCGACACGGGAGGTCGCCCCGCTCCGAATTGACCTGACGGAGAGGGGGCCCACGGCGCAGGATCTTATTGCCGAGTACGCCGCCAGGAACGCGGAGGCGCGGGCTGAGAGGCGAGAAGGTAGGGTTGTCGGGAGGGTTGATGCGCTCGACCCAACCCGTCCTTCTGCCGAGGAGCTTAGGGCCGTGGCGGAGTCGATGGCCTCGGCGCCAGCGCCAGCCCCAGTAGAAGACGCCCGGGGGGTCCAGGAGGCACGCCGGCGAGGCCTCGCCGGCCAGGAGGGCCAGGACGTTGTCCGAAACCCCGAGGGGGGGGATCCTTATGAGTACGCCAAGAGGGGCGGTGTGTGGTACTACCGGAGGGCGGGGGCCGCCCAAGGCTTTATCCCCGTCCATAAAGACCCCGTCCTGCTCCAGAGGCTCGACTCCTGGTTAGTTGGAGGAAGATAATGGCGATCAGCCCTGTAGACATTGCCTACTACGCCACCCTCGGCGAAGGCCACTCCGAGGGTAGCGGCGAAGGGCAGGGGTTTCTCCTATCCGACGACGAGTGGCTTCGCACCCACGGCATCTACGCGAAGGCGGCCAAGGCGGCAGAGGATGCGGGACGGATCGGAGGCGCCGTGACCCGCGGGGCCAAGCAGAGGCAAAGGCGGTTCTTTGAGGCGGCCGGGCTCGGGGGAGCGCTTTCGGACAGGGCTAGTCTGCGGCTTGCGCCGGGAACGCAGCAGATAGGGTTTGATCTTGCCCCTGGAGTTCGAGAGGCCTACGAGGCCGAGATAAACAAGGGGCTTCAAACCGTTGCCGGGGTTCGACAGGGTGCAACCGCCGGATTAGCCACTGGCGCCGGCATGGAGGGCGTCATCGGCGGTGTAATTCTCAAGTCGAACCCGTTCACGGCCCCCTTTGCCCCTCTGCACGAGGGGTTGTCCGCGGCCAAGGGTGCCTTTTACTCCGCGGCGCCGACGGCCCTGCCCGCGATAGCTGCCGAGCAGCGACGTGAGGCCGGAACATACCGAGAGCCGATGGACGAGTACGAGACGTCAATCGCCAGGCTTGGCGGTGCCACTGGCGACTCTAGGTCCTTGCCCTACACCGGCAGGGGTGGTGGCGGAGCCGACTTTTTCAGGAACTACCAGGTGTAGGGGGTTGAGCCGTGGGATCTTGGGACCAATACGTGCGGGCCGTTAGGGCGCCAACGCTGCAGCCGTTTGGGCAGAGCGTCGACGCCGGGATCCGGGCAAGGCACATGGCTGGCGTCGAAAGGTCTGCTGCAGCCGCTGAGCGCGAGCGGCAGAGGGTGTCAGACGCCGAATTAGGCGCCACCATCCACAGCCCTGGGGCAGTGTCCTCGATGGTTCAGGGCGGTGGTGGCGGCGGCGGTGGCGACCTGGAGGCTCAGGCTCTCGCCGAGGGCCTCGACCTCCGTGCCCCCTCCACCCTGGAAGACCTCGCCATCCGAAGGCAGCTTCACGAGCCGGTCGGGCTGGCTGGCACCCCTTTAGAGGGGACGACAGCCGATGTGGCGTCCGTCCGTCAGTACCTCACCAATCCGAGGTTCCAGCACTTCCTCCCGGAGATGTCCACACAGGAGCAGGAGGAACTCCTGTCTGAGTACGGGGACTACAGGGGCGATCTGATGGCCATGCTGGGGGCCGAGCGGCAGGCGCGACAGGGGCAGATCCTGCAGGGGCTAAGGGGCAAGCGAGTCTCCGAGCAGATGGCGGCTCTCGGGCTCAACCCGAGCCTTGCCGGCAAGGGCGACGACGTACTCAGGACGCTGGCGGAGGCCGAGGTCGCACAGGGGGCGGTTTCGCCGTGGCTGAAGCGAGGGGCGGAGGAGCGCCAGACAGCCATGTCCAGTGCGGCTGGGCGCAGGGAGCAGCGCCGGCTCGACGATCAGTACCAAAACGCGGTCAACATTAGGGCTGACGAGTTGGCCGATCAGGCCGTGGCGGACGAGGTCAGCGCCCGGGCCGACAAGTATTTCGAGGAGTCCAAGGCGGCCGGCCAGGACGAGAGGAGCGCCTGGGAGGCCGCAAAGCGTCGGGCGTCTGGCGAGATCACTGAGGGGTTTGTGCGAGACGCCCGAGGCGCCGCAGTCCGCCGAGCGTCTGGCGAGCTTAGCCCGGTGTATGTCGACGAGCAGTACAAGAAGTCGCTTCAGGAGGGGACGGGTCGTTCGAGTGATTCAGATCGCGGGGCTTACGCCACCAGAGTCAACTCGGTCAGGGAAATGTTGGAGTCACTTCCGGCCAGCAAGCAGTTCTCAACCTCAGTGAAGGACAATCTCGCAGTCGCTGCGGCGAATGACGAGGTCTTGTTTCGGCAACTGACAACCAAGGGCGCCACTATGGGTGCCACCGATCTGGTTGTGCGGGAGGCCCTTGAAGGTCAACTGGCAAACTTGGTGTCGGCGGACAGTCGATACTCCCCTGAAGAGGAGAAGATTAACAAGTGGGCCATCGCAAAGGGGTTCACCTTCGATGACCAGGGAGGGGAATGGATTGCGACTCAGGACCTTCCTGAGCTTGTCTTTTACGACAAGAAGACCGGCAAGCCCGGCTCGCCTCAGCGAGGGGACTTTTTCCCCACAGCGAAGCTGATCCGAATGAAGGCAATCATCGACTCCCAAAAGACGCAGGCGCCCAAGCGAAGCCCCAGGTAGTTGCGAGGTAAGACGTGGCACGCAAACCAAGGACGTTTGACGTTGAGACGCTTGCCGCCCCGACACAGCGAGCGGCTGGGCCGGTTGGCCGGACGTTTGACGTCGAGACCCTGGAGACGCCAGAGCAGCCCCAGTCGGGCCGGACGTTTGACGTCGAGACCCTGGAACTCCCTCCCTCTCCCGCTTTGGCGGCAGACGAGCTTGTCCAGCCAGAAGACCCAGGCGCACTAACCCCAGAGCAGTTGGCCGGCGAGGCGGACGTCGAGGAGCCTGAAGCCTTCCTTGGGCCGGAGGTCGGAGAGGCTATGCGGGCTCTTGAGGGGGTTCTCCCCGAGGCCTTTCCGACAGACTTCGATCCATACAGGGTCGCCGACGAGGCCACCCGCGTGGGGCTGCTCTACGAGCACATCCGAGCGGCGCAAGGCATTGCTGAGACTGGAGGCGGGCTCTTTCCAGAGGAGGGGCCAGACGTTGATCCTGGCTACGCCCTGGCGGCGAAGGAGTGGCGCGGGTCCTTTGAGGCTAGGCTGCGAGATCTAGGCGCCTGGGATGATCTGGGCGGTCGTCCGGCCTCCGTCCCGCCGGAGGTGTCTGCCGGCATTGACGTTTGGCACTACAGCGACCCGGCCGCCAGGCCCAGCCGTGCGTTCCAAGTCATGCCTGAGGCTGGACTTATGGCCGACCTCGGATGGAACTCGGCGGCCAACAAGATCTTGTCGCCCAAAACGGGTGGCCCGGGTGATGACGTTTCCAGCCGCTTCGGGGAGGCAATCACCACCTATCAACTGGCCGGGAACAGGAGCAACCCCCCCAGAATCAGGGCTGAGATCGTAGAGGCTCGGCTTGCAGGGCACATCAACAAGAGAGTCGCCCCCGGCGGAAGGGTGAAGTTGGACGAGGACTTCCCTGAGTCGGACATGGTCTGGCCTGACAACCCAGAGAACCCAAGGAGTCCGGCGCTTCAAGAGAAGCTATTGAAGCACGCATGGCGCCCCAGCATGGGCGACGTTGTGCGCGGAAAAGACCCCACAGGGGGGGACTACGACCCGCACTCGTCTACCGAGATGGCCGAGATCGGCTCTGACGTCAGAGAGGCTCAAGAGGAGGACGCGAGAAGGTTTGCAGGCGCGCTTACATCTCTCTGGATGTCGCCCGGCTATCAGCAGTTTAGCGAGTACCTGAAAAACATCGCGCCACAAAAGGCTAGGACCCTAGAAGAGTTGACTGAGGCGCGGCAGAAGGGGCCGAACGCAGATCCAGGCATTATGCCGGCGCTGATTGTAGGCCTCGACTGGGTTGATGCGGTATCCCCCGTCTTCTTTAAGGACCCCACTAGGATTCTTTACACCTTCGCTCAGTCTCAAGTTGAATGGGAAGCCTTCACCTCTATGGACAGAGCGACCCGCATGGAGTTTATGGCTTCGGTGCCAAGGGCGGATCCAAGGTTCCCTCACTGGGCGGAGCTTGCATCGTCCATTAGCGACATCGAGACGATCCCCTCGATGATGGAGGAGCTAAGTTCGGCCGGGGCGGTGTCTGAGGACGGCCGCCTGCGGTGGGTTGATGTTGACGCGAAGGCCGAGTGGGAGGAGCTTGACGAGCGCTTCCAAGAGGCTCGCGCCAACCTTAGCCCGATGACTCAAGACGAAACCGGCCGACCAAAAGCCTCTCTTGCGATGGCTACGCTGCTTCCCGCTACGCCAGGGCGCCCCCACGCTGACCCCTATGGGATGAGTGGCGCCGCGACCCCGGTAAACTTTCAGGTGTTCGTCGACAAGGCCGGGAGGAAGGTTCCCGGCTCGTCGGTCGGCACGCCAGACGGCAGCGTTGATACCCCCGGCCAGATTGGCTATCTGGATCCCACCGAGATCGAGGGCTTGATCCGAACGAGCAAGGGCTACGGCTCTCTAGCCGAGAAGCTGCTTGAGGCCGTTGGGGCTATGGGGCTCACCAGGGAGGAGGTCGAGTCTGGGGTCTGGAGGCGCGAGCTTCAGAAGAGAAGCTGGCAGGAGAAGGCTGTTAGGGCGATTGGATTCCACAAGGTTTACCGAGACCAGTTGGTCAACGACGTTATCTCTGGCGGCTCCCCGGCCGCCCTCATTGAAAACATGGGAATCGACGTGGCGAGGACCAGGCTCCACAGAGCCCTGTCTGGGGCGCCAGTCACGCCGCCGGAGGGGGGTGTGGCCGCCCCCGCAGCGCGGACATCGCGAGCGCACTTCTTCCTCTCGGAACTCTCCTCTATTGAGAACGACCTGCGCTTCGGAGACCCTCCAAGCCCTGAGGAAATGGCCAGCCCCGACGTTAGGATGGGGGTGGAGTTGGCGAGAAGGTTTGCTAGCGCGTCCGCAAAGCATCGCGAGGCTCATGGCACAGACGAAGCCACGGCGCCTACGGTCCAAAGGTTTAACGAGGATCACCAGTCTGCCATTGCCGCTAATGACCTGAGGTCGGGCCTGACCGCCAGGGAAATGTCCCTGATGCTTGGCATGAGCGCCCCCTCGATGTTCTTGACCGGCCCCAAGAAAATGAGAACCCCAGCCGGAGTCCTTACCGAGCAGGGGGATCGGATTGTCAAACTTCAGGTCCAGGCGGTGAAACAGAAGGCCGCCGCCCATATCGACCGCCTTGCCGAGGAGGCGATGGATGCCGTTGAGGCCGCAGTCAGGGCCGACGCCGAAGGCCTGCTTGCCCGCACAGGGGAGGCGATACAGCCAGCGATACTGGAGAAGTCGGTAGCTACGGCAAGGGCGGAGGTGGCCACCAGTTGGAAGTTTAGAAAGATCGAGGCGGTCGACTCGGCGGAGGACGCCGCCTGGTTGGCGGCGGCAAAGGTTAACGATGACGCCCTAAAGAATGGGCGCATCGTTGACGACATTGACCTGTCTAGGACCGTTCGCCTGACGGATGACGGCGTGGAGACGCTAGCCAAGCTAGCTCCAGACGGCAAGCCGAGGGCGGGCGGCGCCAACTACACCCACAGGGTTCGGCCTCGCCCGGGCGAGGCGCCTGAGCCTGGCAAGCCATACAAGGTGGCGGGTCCAGGCTTCTGGGACGAGAGGGCTTCCGCCCAGGCGGCGAGAGCCATTGGGGTAGATGTGCCAGAGGCCGCAGGCGAGCTTGGCGTCTTCTTTCCAGCAAGCCTTTCCGATCAGGCGGCGGCGGCCATGAGCAGGGCGGTGGACGCTGGTCGCCACTCCCAGAAGACGCTGACTGCCGCCGCAACAATCAAGGCGGGGCGGCGGGCCATTCACGCGCTGTTTGACGCGGACCTGTTGGCTCCAGTTCGATCAACTAGAAGGCTGGCCCTCATCGCCCCCATCGAGTGGACGCGAAGGATTGGCGGCAAGGGCATGCCACTGGGCGTGAAAGACCCGATCTCTGGCCGCCTTCGCCCGCTTAAACCAAGCGATGTCATTGGTCCCGCGCTGTTCGAGAACTTTAAGTGGGCGCAGAAGAAGGCGGCTCGCGGCGCTCAGACCGGCATGTACAACGTCGATCAGTGGATCGAGCGAATGATGAGGGGTTCTGAGAGCAAGGTGGATCGGGAGATCGCCAGCAAGTTCATCGAGATTCAAGGCGACCCGCTCCCTGGCGCAACGATGGCGGAGAAGATCTTGAAGATCTTGGACGGGGAGATTCAGAAGGCTGTCGATGTTAAGCCGGCCAGGGCTGGCCAGGAGGCGAGAGCCTCCGCTCGGCAGATCATCAACAGCCTAAAGGGCATCGGGAAGAAGTGGTCCGCTGAGCAGAAGCAGACTCACTTCAAGCGGGCGATGGACGAGTTGCAGGTTTGGGCGTCTGAGATTGGGTTCAACCTCGACGAGCACCTTCGCGCCGCCGGGCTTGAGCCTGAGGCGCTGTTTAACGACCACATCTCTGTTGTTCAAAAGCAGATTCTGGACTCGACGGGCAAGAGCCTGGACGAGGCTGTTGACCTTTTTCACGAGGCCTACCGGGGAGGGAAGAGCGCGGCAGACTGGGTCGCCTCCCTAAAGAAGAACCATCCGTCGCTTCACGCAATGGCTGAATACCGGGCGATGAAGGACTCGCCGAGCGGCCTGGTGAACAGCACGCCGGGCGGCAAGAAGGCCGTCAAGGCGGCCTACCAAAATTGGCTAAAAACCAGATCTGTCCTGTCTCCTAGCGAGCTTGAGGCCCTCAAGGCGAAGGCTATGGAGGGCGCCGAGGGCTTTGTCGGCGAGGCGGAGACGCTTGAGCGCCTCTACAAGGCCATCAACGAGCAGTACCAGCCCAGGAGTAGGGTCGAGCTAGAGACGGACCTTGTAGACCAACTCAAGGGCCTTGGTCGCGGCGCCAGCCCGGCCGACGTGCAGCACAGGCGCAAGGTCATTGCCGGCATTCGACAGGCTGCCGAGTCTCCAGAGCACGCTGAGATGGTTGAGAACCTGTTTGACTCCATCGCTAGGACGTGGGCAGCGCAGAACAACTCCACCCCTGAACGGTGGTGGGTGGAGCATCACGAGGGGATGCAGGTGGGCGCGGCGAAGCTGCCAAGGAGGCGGCTGAGCTACTTCTTGATGCAGAGGGAGCTTACCGGCTCAACAGGCCCGGGCTTCTTTTTCTATTCAAACAGGGATCTGGCCTCGCCTGGGATGTCGATCCCCGAGGCCGAGTCTGCCGTATTGAGCCGGCTCCAGGGTCAACTCAGGGCCACGGCGGCAGAGGTTTTTGCCGACTACCCCAAGGTTAACGCCCTCTCCCAAGAGAATGTTATCGGGCTGTGGACTGGCGACATCGAGAACTCGATCATGATCCACGCGGCTGGCGAGGACATGGACCTGCGGGCCATGGCGGGGGCCTTCACCATCAAGTTGAAGCAAGAAGCAACGCTGTTTGTTCGAGGGGTTCACCCATGGGAGGACTTTTCGACGCTCCGCTCGCGCAAGAAGCCAAAGCGCGACAAAGACGGGAAGGTGATCAAGAAGAAGAGTGGCAAGCCCGAAATGGAGGACGATCCAAGGGCGGGCTGGCTCTTGGAAATAACTCTTCCTGAGGGGACAACCCCTGCGGAGGGAGCCACCCTCCTCAAGGACTTTGGTTTGCCTGGGGGCACGCTCGTGCTGGGCGACGGCGCTAAGTCGAGGCCAAAGGTGGTGTTTATCACCCACAAAAAATCGGTCTTGGGTAAGACTCGAACCTCTATCGACAAGTTCGCCGCCGAGGGCATGAGCCTGCACTTCGCGGAATCTAAGGTCTTTTTCGAGTTCATCGACGGCAAGGCTGGGGAGAGGTATATTAAGGAAGCCTCTCGCGGGAAGAAGGCGGCGGAGAAGCGCATAGCGAAGTACCGCAAGGAAGGGGAACAGCATGGACGAGAGTACGAAGACTGGCGAAGAACTCTACTTGGAAGAGGCGGAGGCGATCCTTCAAGACCTCACGCAGAGGTACGGCGGCCCCCAGAAGGCGCTTCCGCCAAGCCAGGCGCTCCTGATCCCGAAGCCGCACTTGCGGTCACTGAAGCCGGAAAGACCTCCCCATACAGCACGAATCTCGGGAGGCTCGGACTACGGGATGGAGTGGCCTTCACCTTTGACGACATCATCGACGTCGCCAGAGGACAAGACCGACCAGACGTAGAGCGTGCGCTGTACCGCTCGTTTGGCGCAGACGTCGCCAAGGGCGAAACCAACATTAAGATCTACCCGCTCAAGGAGCGCTTTGGCTCATCCTTTGAGGAGGTGGACGCCACGATCAACGAGTGGCTCAAGAACATCGGCGGCTGGAATTACAAGATCTTCGGCCCAGACCTGAAGGGCCAGGGCGGGCGCATCCCACCCAACTTCCGCGACTTCAACTACGACAACAAGCACGTCTGGATCTACCAACCGGGGTCGGCCAACTCCTTTCAGGACTACGCCTACACGCTTGCGTGGCGTGTCACCCACGAGATCGCCCACGCTCGACTTGAGGCCAAGAGCATTTCAAAGTTTGGCGGCAAGGGTAAGCGTGCGGGCGCTCTTGGTATCAGAACCAAGTTGCCCGGCACTGACATCTGGACGGCGCCGCTGTCCCTGCCCGACGCCTTGAAGGCCCTAGAGTGGGAGGATCTCGCGTTCAAGGAGCAGCGGAAGATCCTAGAGACCGACTTCGGGATCAAGATCACCGACGACGAGTTTGCGAAGGAGTACCAACTCAATATGTCTGACGCGGTTCGCCGCGTTCTTACTGGAGACTTCAGCGAGCCGGATGTTCTTGGGATCGTGCCCCGCGCTGTGGACCCAGGGGAGGTTCTTGAGGCGGCCAAGAGAATAGTGACAGAGGCGTCTGTTGAAATGGGGCTCCCGACCTCCGTCACTCACACCGAGGCTAAGGCGCTGGGCCACACCAGAATGTCTGAGCCGATAACCTCCGTGCTCCCCCCAGACGCCACGGTTGACGAGGTTATGGCTCTCCTTAGGAAAACCCACCTCATCACCAACGCCCACGTCATTCGCATCCTTGGCGACCAGCCCGCCTACTTGGATGCGGTTATTCGGCACCTCGCAGAGATTAGAGATCAGGTTCAAAATCAGGCCATCACTCCGAAGCAAGTGGCCTTTGCCTATGGGGTGACAATGGGGTCGATGGGGGCTAAAGGAATCCAGGCGTCTACGCTCCAGCAGAAGACTGGGCTTCACTTTGGCACAGAGTTCATGTCTCGGAACGCTGCCGGCAATCTAATGGTGCGCCCTGAAGACGCGGTGGCGGCGTGGTTCTTTACCGAAGATGGCTTGGCGGCGATGAAATCTCTTGAGCGGGGGGTGTTTGACCCGGCCCTGTTTGAGGGGATGAAGGCTATCCGCACCGCCTATGGCGATGATCGGTTAAGGCGGATGGGAGTGATGAAGCCTCCCGGGAAGAGGAAGGACAATCGGTACTCGTTCGCAAACCTTCAGGAGTTGACCGACGCGATCAATGGGGCGCAGGGCGATCCGAAAAAGATTTCCGAGATCATCCTACAGACTCGCGGGATCTCTGACGGCAAGGTTGGGTTCTTTCAGCACATCCTTACAGGGGTTGGCCCGGCGACGGTCGACGCTAGAGAGTTGAATGTCTGGTTCTCTGGGGCGGGGCCAAGCCTGAAGTCGGTTGAGGCCATTCGCCGCCGAACAACACAGATAGCGAAGAAGTGGACATCGAGCGACAAGGTTCGTAAACACGTCACCCGAAGGATTCAAAATCGAATCCGCGCTCTAAGGAAGCGGGGGGTGGGGGAGAACATACCGCCGGAGTTCTTTGAGGCGATTATCCATCACTGGATCTGGGACAAGGTGGCCAACACCGAGACCCCCCACTTCGCCATCTACTCAGGCCGCCTTGATGAGCGCCTCGGGCCGAACGTCCTACCGCAGCGAAGCAAGGGCGGCCGAGTGAAGGGGGCTGCTGAACACCACGCCTCCGGCCGGTGGACAGTCCACCTTCTTGAGAACAGCGATGTCTCCACCGTAGTTCACGAGCTAATGCACCCAGTCCTCGACTACCTGCCGGAGAAGTCCCTAAAAAAACTGACCTCTTGGGCCAAGAGGGAGGCGAATCGTCTGAACAAGCTCGCAGAAAAGGGCGAGGTCCCTCCCGAGCTGGAGCACCTTTGGTATGACAAGAAGCCTGGGGCAGAGCTAGAGGCGGTTGATGCGAATGGCGTATTGACTGCCGACGGGCAGGAGCTTGGGGCTCGGGCTTGGGAGCGGTACGTTACAGAGGGGGCCTCCCCGACCCGTGGCCTGAGGGAGACGTTCGACAACCTCTCTGGCTTCATGCTGGCCATCTACAAGAGCATCGACGGGTCAGAGATTAACGTGCGGATCTCGGACGACGTTCGAGAGTTCTTCGGCACCATGCTCAACTTTGAGAAGGCAGAGGCCGACGAGGCGGTGCGGCGCGGCGAGCTTGCGCCAACCGTCCCTCGCTCGATGGGCAAAATCTCCCCACACGAAATGCTCAACAAGAGCGCGGCCAGCGCTCTCGACCAACTGTCGGAGCACGCAGAGGTGGCTCGCGGGATATTGAGGCAGATGACGGGCTACGGGACCGCCGCAGAGAAGAAGGCGTGGGACGAGTTGCAGCGGGAGTTGGGCGCGGCGCTAGGAGGGGCGAAGGGCGTGGCTGCAAGGTTTGGGTCGGCCGACCTTCCCATTGAGCTTACTGTCTCTGAAGCCAGGCAGGCCAGCCGGGCTGCCACCAGGCTAGCCCAGCGCGGTGGAGACCTGATCGCCGCCGACTGGGCCGCCCTTTCCCCCAAGGTCAGAGCCTCTGTGAAAGAGGCCAGGGCTTTCTTCAACCACTACTTTGAGCGACTGAAGGCCGCCGGAAACCTGAAGGGCTGGAGCCGTGAAGAGTTCTTCGAGCGCATGTTGCTTGAGGGGTACATGAGCCACTACTTCACCAAGCAGGGGCGAAAGAAGCTCAATGTGTTGGTAGAGGGCAAGGGCACAAAGCACGGTGGGAGGCTGTCTGATCAGTTCAGGTCTGAGTTGCAGCGGGAGATCCCGTCCTTCGGCGAGGACATCAACCGGCAATACGGTCTTCGGATTGCTGACGAGTTGTACGAATCAGAAAAGGCCGTTGCAGGCGAGAGCTATCCCTGGAGCACGCCCGAGCAGAAGCAGATCAGGGTTCAGCGGATCTTCAAAGAAGAGAAGCTCGACAGGGTCAAGTTTGTCGAGACCGATTGGATGCGAATCCTAAACGACTACGGGAAGGCGGGCGAGAAAAAGCTGGCCAACCAGAAGTGGTTTAGAAACATGCGGGCAATGTGGCCCGAGGGCGACGAGTTTGCCGCGCTCGCTGAAAAGAACCCACTTCAGGCAGACGCTGTTGCGGCACAGAGCGGGTTTCGAGCGGTGGATCAACTCACACACTTCCGCATGGTCCGTGGAGCCGACGCGCACCCGGTGTGGCGCCGCCTTGAGTCTGAGATCGAGACCCTCATGCGAGCAACAGACCCAGACAAGATCGGGTCTGAGTTGTTTGGCTTGTTCCGAAGGCACGGGATTGACTTGACTGAGACCTTAGAGAAGGAGGTCAAGCTCTATTCGGCGAAGCGCCTCTACCTTCCTCTGGCGATGGCGGATCTTGTCGAAGACTTCGCTCGCCCTGACTTTCTGAGCATTCTCAAGAACAGCGACAACCCGTTGGCCCAGGCCCTTGGGGCTCTTGGCCAGGGCTTGGATGACTTTATGAACTTCTGGAAGGCGATGGTCACAGTGCCCTTCGCGGCCTTCCACGGGCGCAACTGGCAGTCGAACGTCGTTGCCAACGTCATGACTCATGGCATTGACGGGGCAAGCCCGGCGAACCAGGGCTACGCCATATCCATTCTGCATGCCGCCGACGACGAGATTGTTCGCGTGCCGGTTCGTGGAAAGTTTGGCGGGATCACCGAGTATTCAATGACCGGGGCCGAGTGGCGAGAGCTAATGGACAAGACGCTCGCTGACACACGGACGATAGCCTTTGCAGACTTCGAGGTGTCGGCCCGGCAGATGAACCTGAACCAGGCCGCAGCAATGGCCACCGCCGCCGTGTCCACGGTTGCTGGCGGGTGGTACGGCTACAAGGGCGCGGAAGAGGAGGACAAGCGTTGGCGAGAGGCCATGAAGTACGGCTTCATTGGAGGCGTGACCGGCGCCGCCGCGAAGAGTAGCTGGGACTTGTTCGGCTCGCGCCCGTGGAAGACCCTCTACAGGGGAGGCTTTTCGGAGCGGGCGTGGCTTGGGGCGTGGGACCAGTTCATGGATGACGCCTCGGAGAGCCTTAGGAAATCTGTAAGCGTTGGCGCGTCGGGCGCGATCATGACGCACTTCCTTATCCCCGACTTCGTTGGGGTCGCCCCCTGGCAGGGCGCCGCCACAATGTCCTCGTTGTCGCTGGCCACCGAGGGGCTTGTTGGGGTGGGCGGCGCGTTTGGCGTCTCGATTGAGCGCCAGGCAAGGATCACCAACTGGATCGCCGGCATGCGAAAGGGGTACTCCCCAGAAGCCGCTGCCGATCTGGTGAACCGAACCCTGTTTAATTACGCCGACCTAACATACATAGAGAAGCATGTCATCAAGCGCCTGTTCCCTTTCTATACATGGTCGTCGAAAAACGCCCTCGCCCTCCAGCCCTGGCTGGCCAGGGAAAGGCCAGAGCGCTACTACATGTGGAACAGGTTTCTGCTTACCGTTGGCAAGGACAACTTAAACGAACTCGACATGGCGCTGATCCCCGAAGAGCACCGCTATCGGTTTGTGCTAGCAACTGGGATGGGCAAATACGTCGCCGGCTTCGGGCTCCACCAAGAGGGCGTGTCTGAGCTTGCAAAGACCGGCCCGTTCCTCTCCCACAGGAACGCCCCCATCGGGCTGATTGGGGCGATGCACCCGGTGATTCCTTTCTCGATTCGCATGCTCGGGCAAGACCCTTACTACGCGGAAGACACGAAGAACATTCGCACCGCCAGGGATGTGAAGCACCTCTATGAAGGGGTCCAAAGGTTCGTTGGCTACCGGAGGATGAAAGACCCGCGCACGGGCAAGGAGTACGACTTGGTCGGCTACTACCCCGACGGAAAGGGCGGCTACATTGAGGACGCCTCCGCCGGGGCCTACCGGCTGGCCCTCCTTCGTGCGCTGCCCGGCTGGCGACTCGCAAACGAGTTCAACGTCCTTGCGAGAGACACCTTCCTGCCAGGGGCAACCACCGTAGCGGAGGGGGAGGAGGCTACCGGCCCCGAGCGGGCGGCCAAGTTCCTCCTCGGCCTGAAGCCGTACCAGTACGACGTCGACAGTATGGAGCAGCAGATGTGGATGAAGTACGAACGACGGCTCAGGGATCTTGCGCTAGATCGCGGCATAGCCAGGGAGGCCCTCCATTATTCGCCGTGGCCACTTGTCACGGCCGAGGACCCAGAGGCCCCTGTCCAGGAGGCCGCCTTCCCGGGGCAGGGGGCTAAGATCATAACTGAGCCCTCGCCCGAGGGCCTCGCCCCTCCAGTTCCCGAGCCCCTTGTGTTGCCATGAGTGATTCTATGTTCCGAGACAGGCGGGCCGTCGGCAGGCATAAGCCTCGGCCGCCGGGGACCGTGGAGGCCCCGGCCAAGGTGGCCGTGGACTCTATCGGGTCCGATATCACACTAAAGACCGACGGCACTACGTCGGCAAAGGCGACCACGGCCGACGGGGCACTGGTGGCCGTCGAGTCCACCGCCTTTTCCGGCGGTGGGCAGTTGGTGTCCGACCTCAAAACACAGGACGTCTTGAGTAAAATCTTGTATGAACTGAAACTGCTAAGGATGTACGCCCAGGCCGAGGCCGGTGGCCGGGAGCTTGGCGTAACCGCAGAGGAGTTGAAAAGTGACCATAATCAATGACGGCATCGGCCGTGGAAACTCGGCGAAGGTCGACAGCGACAATCGGCTGGCGGTGGACGCCGGCGTCCGCCCCATCTCCGCGATCAAGGCCCTTACCGGCGACTGCTATGTCGCCTCAATGGACGCGACAGTTTCGGTATCCGCCACCGGCGGCATCGTTTCGTTCATCGAGAACACCTCCTCGACCAAGTCCATTGTCATCGACAAGGTGGTGGTGTCCTGCTCGGCGGCCCAACTCACCTACAAGAGTTCGGTGGGCGTCGTCAAGGGCACGCTTGCCGTCGCTGAAGAGGCGCAACTCACCAACACCAACACCTCCTCGGCGAAGACCCCGGGAGTTGGCGCTTACGTCTGGACTGGCGACAGCGGCGACGGCATGACTGGCCTGACTGGCGGGAAGATCGTCAATCTGGTGGAGTTGGCAGCCGGCGCGTGGGACCTCGACGACGACGACACCCTCGTCATTGCGCCGGGCGGCACGTTTTCCGTCCACCTCGACAACGACAGCGGCGGCACAAACAACTGCGCCGTTCACGTTCGGTTCTATGAGATAACCCTGTAAGCTGCGACAAAGGCCCCCTAACGAGCGGGGGCTGGGATGCCAGGAGACTCGTAATGGCAATTGTCTTTCCCGTATATGAGCGTGTCACCGACTGTCAGCTCACCGGCCACGACTTCACCGCAACGAACCCAACCGTGTTGAGCGGTCTAACGCTTGGGGCGGCCACGGCGACGTTGGACAAGGGCTTGCTGTGTGGCATGTGCGTGACTCTGCAGGACAACACCGGCCCCGCCGCCTCTGATTACAAGGTGGAGATCTACACCGAAGACGACACCGACCTTGGTGCGGCTGGGTCTGGTGCGGCTAAGGGAACGGTGGCAAACATCTACACCGCCACCTTCTCGTTTGGCGGTGTCGAAAGATCTCTGACAGACATGTTGGCCACCCCGATTCCGCTGTTTGCCCAACCATTCATCCGCGTTGCCCAAACGACCACACCGACCGCCTCCACCACGCTCCGCATCAAGTTCTTCGTCCAAGCCACCGCAAACTAGGGATCTCTCATGGGCGTTGTTCGCGACCATCCTGCAGAGACATCGTTGGCGGAGTCGAGCGACGTTGCCCGAGTTCATCCCAGAAAGCAGTCGATCGCCGAGGAGAACGGTGTTCTCCGAGACAGTCCGGCGGCCCCGTTTGACCCCAGAAACCTAGGAAAAGGCCTCCTTTGCTGGACTCGGGCAGACCTCGGAATCACTCCGAACTCATCAACCGCTGCTGCGTGGGCTGACCTCTCTGGTGAGAGCAATAACTGGAGACAGACGACTGCAGACGACCAGCCCACAATAAGCGGAACCACGTTCGGCGCTCGGGCGGAGCTTCGCTTCGACGGGTCTAACGATTGTATGCTTGGTCTGGACCTGTACGGTGAGCTGTCAAGCGCGTCTTACTGGACGATTGTCGTTGTGATGCAGGGCTGGTCCTACGGGGGTGGCGGGAACCCCTGGACGGCAGAGGGCATTCTGGGGGCCCCGTCCGGTGGCGCCAACTATTTTAATGTTGGTTTAACGACTAAGGCCTACGGCTCGGTTGGGTTCCAGAATTACGACGGCGCCACCAACCGGTCGGCGGTGAGCGGCGACACCGACCTAGACGAGGGCGTGCCGCTCATCGCGGTTTTTGCCACCGACAACGGCACCGGGTTTACGCGAGCCAATGGCAAGGAGGGGACGCCAAACGCAAACACCTCCTCTCTGAACTCTAATGCCACAACAGTCAAGCTGGGCAAAGGACCACGGTCTGACGCTCAGACCCCCAATTTTTACAGCGGCTCGCTTTCTGAGGTCATGATTTTCGATGGGGCGCTGAGCAAGGCAGACATCTCTTCCCTTGAGTCTGCGCTTGCGCTGCGGTACGGAATAGCCCTATGAGGTGGCTTGTCCTAGTCGATGCCACGGAGGCGGCAACGCGATCTGCCGCGATCTCCTTGGCGATGGGATATCCACTTCAGCTAACGCGCACAGAGCGAGCAACGAACACCATCTCTCACGCAGACGGCCGGGCCGCGGTTGGAATTGCCTCGGGTGTCTGGTCTTGGGCGGCGAACGCAAAGATCGACATGGAGTCTCTTCTGACGGGCGACGAGGTCTCATCACTGCAGAGCGTGGGCGCCATGGACTCTGACGGCTGGTTTCCAGACGAGCCGAATCCATGGGATTGATGTGAGCGTCTTTATCGAGTACTGGCCATTCATTGTGTCACTCGCTGGCATCGTCGTGGGCGCCGCTGCGTGGGCTGCGAAGGTCTATTTTATGCTTGTGACCATCCTCGCCAGCATTGAGCGGACAGACCGCAACTTGGCAACGCACCGGCATGACCAGGCCGGCCATGTCATCATCCCGGCTAGGTAAACAGACATGCCCAAGTTTAGTAAGGCGAGTCGGGGTCGGCTCGACACCTGTCATCCAGACTTAGTCCGGTTGATGGAAGAGGTCATCCAGCATATCGACATCACCATTCTGTGCGGGGCCAGATCAGTAGAAGAGCAGCAAGAGCTGTTTCGCCAGGGCAAGAGCAAGCTCGACGGTGTCAACAAGATGTCAAAACACAACCACCTTCCCAGTCTCGCAGTGGACTTCAGTCCCTACCCGGTCAAGTGGGACAGGGAGCGCTTCGTTGCTGCTGCCTACTTCGCAAAGGGAATCGCGTCCCAGATGGGCATCAAGGTAAGGCTTGGGTGCGACTGGAACGCAGACCTTTCATTTGACAAGTCTGAGTTTTTCGATGGTCCGCACATTGAACTTGTA
>Ga0080013_1001193_pt1 | contig 35202 bp, 38 predicted proteins | sample ETNvirenome_6_85_FD_69236 | JGI IMG/M metagenome (GOLD analysis project Ga0080013, IMG submission 69236) | Marine viral communities from the Pacific Ocean - ETNP_6_85 (SPADES assembly) (version 2) | ecosystem: Environmental > Aquatic > Marine > Oceanic | place: Pacific Ocean | collected 2013-06-19
TAAATCTTCTTCACCTGTTTCAAAATATTGAATTGGTGATAAACTTACCAAGCCATCGTTTGTATCTATTGTTCCGCTAACAATAACATCAATATCTTCATCACCTAATCTTCCTACAGCAGATGCGCCAGACGATTCCCATTCTATGCTATTGCCCTGAACTATGCTCGACGTAATAAAGTTACATGCTGAAACATCAGAAAAGTTGACAATATCGTAGCCCAATCCTTCATCAAAACTTTTAGACAAAGGCATAACAATTAAGTTAAAGTTACTTGGCGTTGTTTGTCCGCCATAGACATCATGTAATTTTAAATAACAATTAAATGAACTATCGTCGATATCAAGCTCACCATTTATATAGCTTGAGCTTATTTCATTTAAATTAAAATATAGTAATAATTTAGAAACCTCTATTAAATTTGATTTACTGTTTTCACCACCATTAAAAATTACATTCGAAACTGATTTACTATTTTTGTTTCTAAGCCCAGTAGTGGTAAAAGTAGACCCTGTAATTGTAGTATTTCCGTCTGAACCGGCTGTACCTTGAGTAAATATTAATATTTCAGCATTACTACCAGTTGCTATAGACATATCTATTGGTGTTGCATCTCCTGCCTTTATCAGTGAAAAAGAGCTTGTAATATTACCTGCAACTACTGCCGCTGAAAGTGAACTAGTTGCTGCAAAAGTTCCGCCGCCTTCTGTTGTTCTAGCATTTGAACTAGCCCCTGTTAATGTAATTACTTTTCCATGACTATCTTCTAAAATAATAGTATCATCAACCCAATTTGCTCCCCCGGAAGAAAAGATGACAACAGTAGCTGTAGCTGTTTCATCAGACACTAACGTATTTTCCCCATAAAGCTTAAAAAGATCAAGTGTACCCGCCTTTCCTGTGTTGGCGTCAGTCACTCTAAAAGCATTGTTAATAATTTTATTTGTAATATAGGCGTCTTTGCTTGCCGTTAAAATTCTATACATGTTAAAACCATTTCCCTTAAACAGCGACGCCCACAATATCATCATCAGGATATTTTACTTCAAAAATTGTTCCTGCGTCAGTGTAAACAATTCCATTGCTTGTATTTGCACTAATATTGAGACTTTCTTCGCTGTATTGATTTCCTCTTACAACACCCGTTAGATTAATTACATCAATTGAAACAAGCGAGACTATTCCATCACCATTAATAATTAAGTTTATTAAGTCTCCCATAACAATTGGTTGATCTATTTGAAAATTTTCAATCTTAAAATAATCTTTTAAAACTAAATTAACCTTTTGAAGTGCTAAATTTTTATTTGACACACTATCAATAACAACTTTGTATTTTATTCCAACATTGGCTATTCTTCCGTCTACAATATCAATAGCATCCGAAATCAATCTAAAATCATTGAGGTATGTTTTAAGATTTATCTTTAGAGAATCTGAGGACGTCATTAATTTCCCATCCAAATCTCTACTTAAAATTGCAACTTGGCTCGCAAGCGGGTTATTTGGATTTGATCTAATGCCTACACGAAAAACGCGACCAAAATTAGGAGGCATTGTATAGATTCTTGCCAAAAGATCGTTTTTTGTTACGATTCTGGATTGTGAGTTTCTATATGCGAGCGCAGTAGCCCTTAGCTCATTTAATGTTAGTGCGGCCTCTCCCCCTTCTGCTCTCTCTGGATTTGACACCTCCAGAGAAGAACGTATTGAAGTAACAGTGCTAGCAGGTGTGCTTTCATTAAAGAGAGTATTTAATATAGAAATAGATGTAATAGATCCGGGACCAACGTTATGAGATATGCCCCCGCCATAGCGATATCTAATTGAGATTGTGGTATTTCTAGGAGACACACCCAAGGTTTTCGATCTAAGAAGAGAGTTAGGATCAATTGAAAATCTTGAAAATGTTGATTTGCTTCCAAAAAGAGGCAGTGCAACTTCACTAGGATCGGGAATAATATCATCGTCAAGAGTATCTGCATCTCCGGATCCAAATCTCATAGTTGTGAGACCGGTTCTCTGGCTCATTGTGGATATAAATCTATAGGGCGCTGGAAGCAATTCTAAGTTTTCAGGAACGTATACAGAATCCTCGCTAGCATTCAAGACCCTCTTATACACCACATCTTGAGAAAGAGAATCTACCTCATAGTAGTTATTTCCACTAGAGTCTTTTACAGAGATAATCTCATTTATATTTTCAGCTAATAACGTTATAGTTCTAAAAGGAGTGAATGTATCTGGTACTATAAAAGATTCAGAAGAAGTGATACCAGACTTGCACAAAGCTGCCACCTTAAGAGTATAAGATTTGGGATTGCCATCAGCATCTACCTCTTTTATCTGTTGCTCAGCAGTAAGCTTTCCGGCCGAGGCTTCAGCAAAATTTAAATCTTCTCCCAGCTCAAACTTAATGCCAGAATTAGATAAAAGAATAGTTCCTTCCTGCACGATGGGAAGAACATCAGTGTTAGGTGTATATTCCCCATCGACGATTGCAGACTCTACCTCTAAATAAAAATCAACATTAACTGTAGCAGGAGCTGCACCTGAGATCTTAACTCCAGCATTTCTCACATGTTTTTCTACGTTTTGAACCTCTACAGCTGTTAAAATATCGAGCTCATTAAACTGATGATCGAGATAGTAAGACATAACGTCTCCAACATACGCCGCCATCTCTATAAGAAGACCTCCCATGCTATTCTCTGAAAGATCTGTTATCTCCTCAGAAAAATACGATCTAGCATACTGGACTAGCTCAGTTCTAAATGACTCAAAGTCTCTATTAAGATAGGATCTCTGTCTATTTTGTTTGAGTCTCTTCTGAATATCCTTATAATTCATCGTTGCCATGTTAAATCACCTTAGCCGATCACATAAAGATCGACATTCATCTGTTGTTTTGCCACCCTGAGCTGTGGAATACTGTATATTATCTTAAGCTTTACCTTTCCCACGCCAGGCTCTGCTCCAGAAAACTCACTGACTGTATCAAACGAGGAGACAAATGTCTCAAGCTCAACGTAGGGCATGAATGTTTGTGTGGCATCTCTAATCCGCATCATGGCCTCAGCATCCCAGTTTTCCTTAGAGGTGATCTCAGTTGTCATCTCTCGCAAGTTGGCCCCATAGTCAAATCTTCCCAATCTCTCCCCTTTGTTGGTGAGAATAAGGTTCCTTAGATTATCTGCAATTTGATCAGCTCTGTTAAAGTGCATCTGAAACAGTCCTGATCTTCCTGTGCCTAGCTGAAGCGGTGTCTTGATTCCAATCGGCTTGGTGTCAATTTTCTGCGTGAATTTGCGATCAGTTGACTTTACACCAACGCTTTTAAAGCTGATTTCCTCTGACATCATACACTCCTAAGACTAATTATTAGGATAGTTGAGATGCTGGATCAAAATGTATGAAAATTATAGTGACAGGGTCACTAATGATCGTCTTCTTTGTGTTCACCAAGCAATGACTTGACATAGGTTTGGATGGCAGCAGCAACTCCGTTGTCCCCTTCAATAAGACTTTTTATTCCTTCCTCGACCTGTTCCTCTTGATCTAGAGCTGTCATCACAGTTGATTCAAGTCCTGTAACAGAGTCCACAACTGTTATGGCCTCGAAAGGACCCGACGCGTCTACATACGCAGCCACGAGTGCTTTTTCAAAATCATCATAAGCTTCTCCCATGTGCTATCTCCTATTCTCCAAAAATTACGTCTGATTTTATGTCATCAGCTGGCTTGGTGGTGGTGTCACCTGGCTTCTGAAGCGTTGTTCCGGTGCTCTTTAAGGTCTTATATGTACTTGGTATGTTGCCGGCGGCCATGCACGCTGCATCCGGACCCCCGTATCCCGGCGTGACGCTCTTGCCAAGTGCTTCCTGGATGTTGCTGATGTCCGCAGCAATATTATCCATGTCACCAATTATCGCGTCGAGTGTGTCGTCCATATACTTCACCCACTGCGTCCACCTAAGGTAGGGTTGATCTGCTACTCCCTCTGACTGTGATCCATTGCCACAAAACTCAAGGCGCCCGTCTGTTCTGATCTGGATATTTCCAGAGGCATCTATCACTATGTGTGCCTCCTTGCTGTCTGCAACATCTGGATTAGCCATTTTAACAATCTTGACTGAGCCATCACCCTTAGATACGATCCGAGTGTTGGTGGACTTCATGACCACGAAGGATTCCTCCTCTCTGTCAGCCAGATTTGTCTTATTGTCGGAATCCAGCCCTTCGAGCTCAGATATTCCAAAATTGGCATCCCCGTTGGTCTTCATCGACACGTACACACGAGACATGTCATTCTCAAAGTCTGGATCCCCCTCGTTGGGATTGTCTGCATCCGCATCAGTCTCACTTATGGTGGGAGCCTTATCGACCTCTATGTTTCCGCGTGCATTCGTCGCTGTCGCTGCTGGACTGGCGGTGTCGGTTCCCCATATGACATCCTCTCCATCAAGTGATGGGCCTCCTCGTCCCGCCACGATGTCGATAGTACCGGCGAATCCGGTAGCGTCTGTTAGATCCTCACCCGTGCTGTCGACATCTCCTGTTCGATCATTCCCAAGTGTTATCAGTGTGTTATTAGATCCCTGGAGAGTTAGATCAGATGATCTCTTTGAGAATCGTGGTACTGGCTCTCCAAAAAATTGAGCTGGGAGAGAGATTGCCCTCTCGATAATTTTCGCATACCCTTCTTTAATGGTGTTGTTAGACTTTCTCAAGAGTCCACCCTCTGGAAAGTCAAACGGATCAACCTCTACTGACTCCCCTTCGTGGCTTTGCTGTGTTGTTTGATCTGTAACACCTCTTGCTGCACGATCATGGTGTGTGTAGTTGAGGTCATCAACTGATAGGTCAGATGCCCTACGACACAGCCAGTAACCGAGGGCATTCTTATCTCCCGCATTTTCAAAGATCACCCAGGCCATCTCTCCTGCCTTAATTGGAAGAGAAAGAGATGGAGGAAATAGAGGATAGAATATCATAGCTCTTCCTGATCTACCGGCGCCGTCTGACACGACCTTACCGATGATGCTGTTTCGTGGCATTCGATCAACATACATCGTATTTCCAACCCGACGTGCTCCTTCTTTTAGGGCTGTCTTTTCTTCCTCTGTCAGCGCAGACGGATTAGCTATAAAATCCACCACAACGATCGCGTAAAGCACACGAGTGCTTGTGATGCCAGGTTTTAATACCGAGTTTGCATCTTGACCGCCAGCCTTCCAATCATTAAGCCCCATAGCTACTCACTTATCTTATTAAAAATATCATCAGCACTAATTTGCTGCTGAGAGTCCTCTTTTGCTATAAGCTCAGCAAGCTTAAGTATCTGGTCATTAGACTTGCACATTCTCTCCAGATATTTTGCCATTGTGGGACCAAACATAGCGTGATTCGCAGTGTCACCCTTAGACATGAGAAGGAGATCAGTAAATAGCACACTAGCGTTCTCTCTATCATTAAGAGAGTTCTCATACACCTCTTTCCACAGCATCTTTTTCTTATCTTCTGTGTTCTCCAGAGAGTCTAATAGATCAGAAAATTTCTCAATTTTTCCAGACTTGATTTTAACTTGATCTAGTGCATCTTCAACCGCTTTTGTCATAGCTCCTCCTAAAAGATATCAAAGTCATCTGTTCTAACTAGGTTCTTGTAATGTTTTCTAATCACAGACATCGCAACTGAAAGCTGTTTGGGACTTAGGCTAGAAAGATCTCTCATGTAAACGAAGACAGCTCTCTTGTTAAGAAGGTCTAAGTCATCAATTTTATTGAAGAGAGTGATAATGGCATCCATACAAGATAGCTCATTGTCACTATTAAGCTTACCCCGTATCACCTCCATCAACTCAAATAGGCTCTCCATACTCTCAATTTTCATCATCTTCTCATCTTGAGCTGGCTCTGTTTGATGAGACTCTATCATGGTGACATCGCTCACAGATAGAGATTCGGTATCATCAATGCTTACGTGACGTCTGTTGCTTTTTATCTTTTTCTTGCTTTGAATGATTAGCCAGTTTTTGGCAACCACATTAAAATAAGAAAATGCCTTAGTTCCTCGAGATGGGTCAAACTTATTAAGTGTTTCATAAAGAAAGGTCACACAGTCACTTTTAAGATTTTCATAGGAATCGTGAGGTTTAGCAAATCCATGAATAAAAATAAGATTTTCAGACAATTTATCAAACGCTGGAAGAATGTCTTTCACGTATATGCTCTCTCTTTCATCTGCATCTTCCATATTTTGAAACTCGACAATGGCATCGTGTGTACCACTGTGAAAATAAAGCCGAGGTGATTTTCCTTTAGATCTTCTTATTCTTCTAGTTTTCTTTTTCATTCTCTAGAGAGTCCTCCGTTACATTAATAGCAGAGAGCTGATTTGCAACATATAGAATAGAATCTCTACAGTTTTCTATGTCAGATATCACCTGTCTAACTTCTCTCGAATCAAAAAATATGGGAATCTCCATCACCTTAGATATAGATTGATATTTCTCGTCTAGTATATCTAAAGATTCCTCGATAGAGTCTTGCATTTTGAGAATTATAATGCCATGTCTGACATTAAAATACACAGAAAATGATAAAAGAATTGACAGGATTAGCGACAAAGCTCCCAAGACTATTATCGTATCCACCTAAATGCTCAAATATTCTTGAAAGGTTTCATCATATATTTTCATTATTGAGGCAGAACAGAAGCTAGTTTTAATCTTGAAAGACAGATCCGAGGCCCACTGCTGGGGTATATCGTACTTATTCTTTAATTTAAGAATTTTCTTTTTAAAGTCATTCTCAAGAGGATCAGCCCATCTCATTCCTTCGAGAAAAATTCTATTATCAACCCTGCTAAGAGGAATTTCTTGCAGCCTATATTGAATAGGGATAAATCTTCCAAGACTTAAAAAATCAAGATGACCTGACCAGTTAGTCGCCATAATAGGAAGACCGCACGCTGCTGCCTCTAAAAGAGGCAGGCCAAATCCCTCACCTCGTGTTAAGCTAAGAAAACACTTAACATCATCTCTCTTGTAGAGCCCTGCGATCTCACTAGTAGTCAAGTTTCCATGAAGAACGTGAACTTTAGGGTAAGGGCCTTGTCGAACTTCTCCTAGAATTTTTCTAATTGTTGTTTTTGTAACCTGCCGATCAAGCTTCGTTCCTCTTCCGTGATTTGATTTGATAATAAGTCCCACGTCTGGATCTTTAGAAAAGGCTTCGCAAAACCACTTCATCGTATTGAAGATATTCTTTCTGTCGTTATCGGAATTATTCCCTGTAAACTGAGCAACCATTAAAAAATTAAACGATGTGTCCAAATTTAAATCCAGCTCTGTAAAGTTTTCAGAATCTATTTCACTAAAATACCACTCGGGAATCACGTGGATGGGTGTTTTTACTTCGCCTGTATTTAAAATTGTTTGTCGAATATGATTTGTAGGAACAACAACTGCATCCATTCTATCAATAGACTCTAGCCACTGTGGATTGCACCTATCAGTCTCAACTACAGCTGAAACACCAATATTAATTTTAGCAATATTAGGGTCCCATTCATCAGGTAGTTGCACCTGAAACGATATATCAAACTTTCCGACGGGCTCTTTGGAGGCCTCCATTATTTTTCCAACGATCCCTTCTTCAAGATCAGGATTTATCATCCAGCTGGTGTTCCCCCACTGCAAAATCTGTGCTGTAATATCTACATTTTTAGCCTCAAGCCATTTAAATATCTGTCGAGAATGTACTCCATATCCGCTAATGGATAATAGCGGGGCTCTAATAACAACTTTCACTTTAAATAACTCCTATTAAAATGAGTGACATGTCCATCTATCATGGTTATTTTTCCAATTTTTAGATATTTCTAACAAATCATCATGCCAGTCATCAATTACTTTTTGATATGAAAACTCTGATCTAGCATAGTCAAACGATTTTTTCCCAAGCTCTTTTCTTTTTTCAGGTCCCATCTCATAAAGCCTAAGCATAGCAGATGCTACAGTTTCACACGAAACGTAGTCTTCAAAAATATACGGAACCTGCTGAGATCCTACAAGAGTTCTAAGCTCAACATCTAAAGCAACTCCGTTCTCAGAATTATCACGATGATCTACCACTTGTCGAGTGAGTCCCCCTGTTTTAAGTGCAATAATAGGGGTCTCCGTATTCATTGATTCAAGTGTTGACAATCCGAATCCTTCTGCATAGCTGATATTTAAACAAAAATCGGAAACATTATAAAGAACGTTCATCTTATCAAACTCAAGTCTTTCCCTTGAAAAATATACAGAATCATGAATCTCAAACATTTCGGAGGTTATAAATAAATTAGATCCCTCATGATCCATTGGATCAGTGTGCATGATAAGTGTGGCGTTTCGATGACCATGCTTTTTCTCAAGCATATCTAAAAATAGCTTCCAGGACCAAAGAACATCATTGGACCGCTTTCTTTTGGCATTTCTATTTACCCATATTCCTACAAAATGATCGCTGGTCTTATCGTTACCCAATAGCATTTTTTTAAATTTTAAAATTTCCTCATCTGGCATCGGAAAAAACATATCTTCTGGAACTGAATGTGGAACAAAGTTAGTCTTATCTGGGTATTTTTCTCTTATCATTTCGTAAGTCAGATGAGAATGACAATTGATTAAATCAGTAGACTGATAGAGAGAATCATTATAGTTTGGATATGGGTAGTTGTCCCATACATGCCACCAAACAATGGGACACACCTGATGGATCTCATCTTCCATTTCAAAAAGCCAAACAAAAAATCTAGGATCAGTAAAGATAAAAAGAATATCTGGTTTCTCTGTGGCGAGAGTTACTCTAATCAAATCTCTATCCCCGAATCCATCTATTGGCTTTATAACAAAGTCATCATTAACAACAATCGTTTCGTATGAATCGTGCTTCAGAGCTGCACCAAACTGTCTAAAGCTCCAGCAATCCTTCTCAAGTAGGCCATTAATAAGATGTCGAGTCTGCGTGCCTACACCAGAGGTGGAAAGAGCATGATCAGATAGTACGAGTATCTTTTTCTTTTGTTTCATTGTTCACCCGATAAAAATTTTATCACATGTATTACATCAGTTAAATCAGGTGCAATGTTCTGTGTCTTTAAACTGACACCACCTACAAGCGTCTCTATTTTTAAGATAGATTCCATTTTTCACAGATGCTATCATATTGTTAACTATTTTAAGAGCTTTTGCTAGGGCCTTAGGCCCTACAGATACTGTTACGAGCTCACAGACGCGGTCTGGCTTACCCCCGCGCTTTAATAGTATAAAACCACATCTAATGTCTTTCAAAGCAACAGAGTGCTTCCTAGACCAAAAGTGCTTATAGAGAATTAACTGCGCAGTCATCAAAATATCTTGCTTTTTCTGTCGACGCCAGCCATAAGACTGTGCTGTCTTCCAGTCAATTATCCAATAGACAAACCCGTCACCTTTCTTTTTAGGAACCTTTATAATTCCATCAATATAGCCTTTAAAATTAAGATCTTTATTTTCAATAGTCTCATACAGCATTTCCTCAGCTGCAACAAATTCCCATCCTGGAAATGTATCATCAAGAAAACTCGGGATCTCACCCCACATATTGGAAGCCCACTCACACCACGTATCAACAGGCACGTACTTATACCACCCGGGCTGGTTCTTTACCCACTCAGGATCATCAAATCCATTCTTCTCCCAGGCATCTCTTATATTAGACAAGAGTTTTTCAATGTCAGGCTCTTTCTTCTCTAAAAGAGTCTCACATCCCTCGTGAACTGCAGTTCCAAAATCAAGGTAAGGAGAAGGTTCAAAAGTATCAATCTTGTCAATGTGAACTAGCTTGTGACGCCACGAACATTCTTTCCAGCATTTAACTTCAGAAAAGGAAACGTGTTCTTTATTTGTTGGAAATATCATAAATAAATTTTATCACAAACTATAAAAAAATACATGATTTTTATCTTCAAGGGTAAAAATACCAGCTATTCGCTAAAAAAATAATTAATTGTCTCTTTTAGGCTTTTTTCCCAATTCATGTCAAATTTATATCCTAGCTCTTTTATCTTTGTGCTCGTAATAGAGTACCTAAAGTCATGTCCAGGGCGGTCATCTACAAAGACATAAGAGTCATTAAAGCTAATATTTTTAATATCGCATATCTTCTTTAAAAGATCAATATTGGCAATTTCTTGTTTGGAGCTAATATTATATGTCATTCCCATGGGGGAGTGCTTAATGATAAACTCTATGGCTCTCGCCGTCTCTTTGACATAGAGCCAATCTCTAACATTCTTTCCGTCACCGTATAGTGGAATCTTGTCACCATCATCGATACCACGTAGGATAGTGGGGATAAACTTTTCATTATCTTGTCGGGGTCCAAAGTTATTAGAAGGTCTCACAATAATGTGCTCTACACTGTGTGTGTTTCCATATGCCCTGATCAGATGCTCAGCAGCAGCTTTTGTAGCAGAATAGGGGTTGGCTGGAGCAAGAGGACTGTCCTCATCAAAACTATCCCTGAGCGTAGAGCCATACACCTCGTCTGTAGAAACTTGTAATAGCTTGACGCCAGTTTTTCTACACACTTCAAGAAGAGACTTGACCCCGATGATATTAGAATGAATAAACGAGTCACAACCTAAGATCGAATTATCAACATGCGTCTCAGCTGCAAAATTTACTATCCACTTGATAGCATGCTCATTGACAATATTTTCTATCTTGGTCTTTTCACAAATATCTGTTTGATAAAAACAAATCTGGTCTAGGAAGTTACTCATATTTGTTAACTTTCCAGCATATGTTAGACAATCAACTCCCACCACCTGATAATCTTGCTCTAAAAAGCACTCTACTGCATGACTTCCTATAAAACCGGCGCACCCAGTTACTAAAATTCTCAACGGATATACCTCAAAATGAATTAACTGCTTCAACAACCCTGTCTCTATCTGCAGCCGAAAGCCACCACCCGACCGGAATATTGATCATCTTGGAGCAAAATTCAGATACTCCTGAGAGATAGGTGTCACTATATTGAGAGAAAATAGAATAGTGATCATTTCTAATATGAACAACTGCTGCATCAATGCCCAAAGACGCTAAATGTTCTTTAAGCCTATCTCTATCGTCTACCAGGAGAGTATATATCCAATATGCCGACTCTGCGTGGTTTGGAATCTTTAATTTGGTTATCTTCGAATTGATTATATTCTCATCATAAAATTTTCCATTTTCCTTATGCGAGAGGAGAATCTTATCTATATACTTCATCTGTCTAATCCCAATCATAGCATTAAGATTATTCATGTGAAACTTATAACCACACCTACTGATATCTTGAGACCACTTCTCGCCGACATGCTTCCTATCGAGCCCGAACCATCTTAAGCGCTTAATCAAAGCATCGACTTCTAAAGATTTAGAAGCTATTGCCCCTCCATCTGCTGTAGTGAGATGTTTAATGGCCTGGAATGAAAAACAGACATGGTCGCTATGCTGTCCTATTGTTTTGCCCTTATACGTGGCACCTAGGGCGTGAGCAGCATCCTCTATAACTGAAATGCCAAAGTCGTTGCCAATTGTATTGATTTCATCAATTTCAAATGGAATACCGCTCCAGTGAACTCCCACTATCGCCTTTGTTCTATTGGTTATCTTGCTTAGAACTGATGCTGGGTCAATATTTCCTGTTGTAGGGTTGATATCAGCCCATACTATTTTAGCTCCAGATAGATGAATCGGCTCATTTGTTGCCATGCAGGTCATAGGGGTTGTAATGACTTCGGTCCCTGGACCCACACCACATATATCGTATGCGAGAGTAAGAGCACTAGTGCAGCTATTTACCAATGAGCAGTTTCTATTTCCAATAAAGTCTGAAAACATCGCTTCAAACTTATCTGAGTATTCGCCCTCCGTAATAAACCCGGATTCAAACACTTTCTCAAGTGCTTCGCCTATGCCCTCTGGATGATGAACCTTGAATAATGGAACTCTATTCATTAACCATCTTTGCCTCATAGTGAGAAATTATTTCAGGCAACGTATCTTTTAGTTTTATTTTTTGATCCCATTTAAGGTTTTGAGTCTTAGTGCAATCCAGTGCATACCTTACATCAGCACCTGATCTATCCATAGAGCAATCCACCATATTTTTATACTTTACTTTAAATTCTTCACATATCATCTCGACTATTTCTTTGACTGAGTATTCTTCATCAGAAGATATATGGTAAGAGCTATCAATCTCTCCCTTGTCTATTATTGCATACAGTGCACTAACATTATCAAGAACGTGAATCCAGTTTCTAACGTAAGAGCCTCCGCCATGAACAGGAATTTTTCCTCCTGAGATTACCTCAGTTATCGCCCTGGGAATTAATTTTTCAGGATGTTGTCGTGGGCCGTAATTGTTAGTTGTCCGTGTTATCAGATAGGGCATTTGATAAGTTCTTCCCCATGAAACAACAATTTGTTCCGCTGCGGACTTTGTTGCAGCGTACGGATTGCTTGGTTTGTGCCTATCTTCTTCGACAAAAAACCCTTCTTCAATGTCTCCAAAAACCTCATCAGTACTAATTTGAATAAAAATAGGATACTGATATTCCCAGGCAGTCATTAGACTATTGATTTTTTTATTCTTAAGAATCTCTAAGATATTGTAGACACCCATTATGTTTGACTTAATAAAGTTCATACTGTTATCGATGGAATTATCAACATGAGATTCAGCAGCAAAATTAACAATGATATCACAAAACGGGATATCATTAATCTCAGAAATGTCTGCTTTTACATAGCTATAGTTTCCTGAAAATTTTAAACTAGTATTCGCTGCATAGGTTTCTTTATCATAATTTATGATATGATGACCCTTCTGCAGACACAGCTCTATAAAATGAGAACCTATAAAGCCCAGGCCACCAGTTACCATTATTGTCTTTTTAGCATCTAAGCGAGACATATTCTTCCCAGTCTTTAAACTTTATCGTATCTTCGTCTTGCGGGTGCCATGCTCGATCAGGGAGGTTTATTAAGATTGCCTCCTCTCTAGATTCATTTATAATTCTATTTGCCACACCTTCAGGAATTATTAATATGTTCTCATCGTTTTCATCTCTCAGATAATAGCTTTCTATTTTACCATCTACAAAGCACTCTACCCGAACAATCCCTCGTATAGCAGCCATATATCCCTTTCTCCTCTCATGGATGATCGGCCCTTTTGATGTGTCAGGAGCTAGCGTTGTAATATAAACCATTTTGGGCTCATATCCGTTATGAAATTTTTCCCAGTTCTTGTAGATCGGATAGAGATTTCCTTCATTAGTCTCATGAGACTCTAAGGGAAAAAGAGAAGGGTTTTTTATTTTTCTCATGGTAATCAATGATAAACCCGGGAATCTTGCATCTAAAATGTGATATTTAAAATCTTCTCTTAAAGAAACAATCGGTATATGGCTTCCGCCTTCTTGCCACCCCAAATTATCTCTTTCTTCTGTTCCGCCTTCAAATAATATGTCAGCTCCTTTCTCAATGTGCTTTTTTAAAGGTTCAATCACATTTTTCAATCTATCTCCGTCGTTAGAAACATCAATATGAAGAATATCAAACTTCTCCGGATCTTTACACCATTTATTAATATCTCCCTTTCTTAGCTCAACAATATTACCTAGCCCGTGGAGATCAAGCAGCGCCTGGACATCTTTTATATTTCCCTTATTAAACGGATAATCGTCCCACAGATCGTAACAGATCAATTTTCCTCTCCCGATATCCCTTAGCGCGAGCCCCATACAAATAGCAGAGTAACCATGGAGTACACCAAACTCTATTACAGTTTCAGGCTTTGAGTTAAAAACGTAATTATAAAGAGATATTCCTAAATTATTATAGTTATAAGATGACTTAACTGTTAGACTTCTTATGAGGTTAATAGAGTTCATGATTTCTCCTTATAAGACACTTAGACCCTTAAAGACCTTTATGTAGCGCTCTCGAATAGTATCGATATGATAATCATCTCTCATTTTTAAACCATTTTCTCTTAAGCGCTTTCTTAGGGAAAAGTCTTCTATGAGCCTCTTGGTCTGAGATAGAAATTCTTCTGGAGTGTTTGCAAAGAGACAAAATTTATCATATGGTCGTGCTACTTCAAGATAAGACTCATATCTTGATAAAACAGAAGGTATTCCAAAGGCAGCGTAATTGACTATCTTGCAATTCGATCTATAATCAAGTCTATCTTGCCATGTTTTTTCTCCTATGTGCAGACCATCATTTGATGACTGAGAATCAATGAATGCGACTGCGACATCTATATCTTCAAAATCTTCAAGATCTTTTGCTTTCTCTCTTTTCATCACGAATCTAACGCCAAGGTCTTCACACATCTCACTAAGCTCATTGACGCAATGCATCTGAGTTGGTTCTCCAACATAAGCAACAGTCTTGACTTTTTCTCTTAGCGAAACTGTCTCATTGTTAAAATTACAGTGATGGTGATGAATTATCTCTGTCTTAGGACTCTTAAATCCTACCTCTCTAATTTTGGATGAATATTTCTTACATGTGCTTATGATGCAATCAATGTAATGCTGTGATGCTAGTGCTTGAGGAACAATTGGCCCAAATAAAGACTCATCAGGAAACCATACAGTTTTTCTTCCTGATGTCTTTGCCCATCTTGCCAGGTCTGCGTCAAAAAATTTGCAAAAAACAATAATATCAGAGTCAAAAGATTTTAGGTCATTAAAATGACAAAAATTAGCACTGAGACCTATTTTTCGAAGAGCTTCACTTGTCTGAACTCCCAGAACCTGTGCAGAATTTCTATGGGGAACTGGGCTAGAAAACATCACTTTCAAGAGACTGCTCCTTCGATCTCGAGCCAGTCTTGAAACTCTCTAACTTCAATATTTTTCTCCCAGGCAGCCTTTAAAACAACAGGATCGACTCCGACCTCGTAAGCTTTTTCAATCATCGCGTTAAGATCTTTTGGAAAGCATTTTCCACCAAATCCCATCTTACCGTCGTGGCCAGGAACGTCTATGTGAGAATTACCAATCCTTCCGTCAGAAATAAAACCGCCTACAGCTACATCCCAGTTACCACCTATGGCTTTGCATATTTGTTGCATCTCGTTCATAAAAGAGACCTTGGTGGCAAAAAAACAATTACACATATATTTTATTAACTCGGCTGTCTCAAAATCTGTCTTTATAATCGGTGTATGGGGAAATCTAACCCTATAGACTTCTTCTAGCATAGATGTGAACATTCTATCGCCTCCCAAAACAATTCTAGCTGTATTGATAAAATCTAAACGAGCTCGCCTTTCTGTTAAAAACTCTGGATTGAAAACAAATGCCAGATCAGGATATTTTTTAGCATATCTAGACGTAGTTCCAGGAACAACAGTAGACTTTATAATAAAAATTTTTTCTCTGCGATTAAAATCTAGCTGATCTATCCCGTCCAGAACCTTATCAGTTATTGACAGGTCTATCTTCCCAGTTTCAGCAGACATAGGTGTCGGAAGACAAAGAAAAATTATATCTGAACTCTTCACTACTTCGTCTAGTGAATGAGTAGACTTTTTAGGATTTGCATCATGTATAAAAATATTATCTGAGTGTAGTACAAATCCATGAATAATCGCAGATCCCACGAACCCATTACCAATGACTCCCAATTTTTTCATAATGTCTTATATCCTATAAAAAAGAAACACCAAAATGTCTCTCAAATGTATCGTAAATGTGACTTATTGTATGGTCATATGTTAAAAATTTTTTGATATTTTTGACATTTTTCTCTATCTCTGAGATCCTATCTGGAGAAGAAATCAAGCTCTCCATCTTTGACTCGAGATCTGTAACGTCATATGAATACGACTCATAATGGTATCCCTCTTTTATCTCAAAGTTAAACTTTGTCATCGAAGGAGTTCCTAAGATACATTTTCCTAAAATAAGGTTTTCTATAAATCTTCTTGTCATATATCCGATGCCAGGTATCTCAATGCACACCCTGGTTCTATCAAGTAGATCCATATATTCACTCATCTTCAAGGACTTATCTGATATTATCAAATTCCAGTCCGGCCTCTTATCTCTTATTCTCAAAAGTTCATCATAGATTTGTTTTCTTTTTCGAGCCGACCAATAGTCTATTGAAAGATCATCGGGCCACATAGATGTGGTCGTATGAGAATAAATCTTCCCGATCCAAAGAAAATCAATATTTCTTTCTTTCTTACCCATTTCTAGAGACTTCTGGTGGAAAGATGCTTGGTTGTCACAAAAATACCCCAGTGGGTAGGTCTTATCAAAATACGGATAATATCTTGTTAAAACAGGAATCTCACAGTACTGTGCCTTTAGAATCATAAAATCTGATATCTCAAAATCATTCATTAATCGTTTAAATGATTTATCTATCAGCTTAAATTCGTCAGGCTTTAACCCGGGACCATCGTCAGCGTCAAACAATACTAGTCTATTAATACCATCCCTGGCGTGTACAAAATAAGAAAAATTTCTGCCTAGAGAGTAATCTCTAAAACAAGTGGGCCCTCTAAACCTTCTAGTCGGCTCAGAGAATCCGTAATTCCGAGGGGCATGAGAATAAAAATAATTTTCAAAATGTCTTAAAAACACTCTATTGTTGTGATTAAAGGAAATAATCATATATCCCTCCTGCACATAGGATCCTCTATGCCTTTTAATTTTTTTTGCCAGTAATCAATCATCTCGTCTATCATTGATTCAAAAGTATATTCGGGCTCCCACCCTAAGATATTCCTTGCCTTAGCGCTATCTCCTTTTAAAATTTCCAACTCTTCAGGTCTAAAATATTTTTTATCAATTTTTACATAATCGTTCCAGTCTAAGTCTAGCTTTTGAAAAGTATATTCCACCAAATCTCTAACAGTGTGAGTTTTACCAGTTGCACAAACAAAGTCATCAGGAAAATCATGCTGTAAAATCATCCACATACATTTCACATAATCTTTTGCGTGTCCCCAGTCTCTAGAAGCATTAAGATTTCCCAAAGATAAATTACAAGACAGGCCAAGTTTTATTTTAACTGCTTCTTTAACAACTTTATTTGTTACAAAGTTCGTTCCTCGTCGAGATGACTCATGATTAAATAATATTCCGTTAGAAGCAAAAATATTATAAGATTTTCTATAGTTTCTTACAATATTATATGCAAAAACTTTACTACACCCGTACGGGCTAACGGGATCCATGGGAGTTGTTTCGCGCTGGTACCCATCTGAGTCTATATTATTTCCAAACATCTCTGAAGAAGAAGCTTGATATAGACGAGCGTTCGGACAAATTAACCTGGTCGCTTCTAATAGGCTTAAGACTCCGATCGCCACGACCTGAGCTGTATACAGTGGCTGATCAAATGAAATTCTAACGTGAGACTGGGCAGCGAGATTATAAATTTCGTCAGGACGTACATCTCCAAGAACCCTCACTAGAGATGCCATGTCAGTCAAATCAGCATAATATAAATTATCCTTTATGTCTTGATATGTCCCATGGAGGCGCGCAGTTTGATTTTCAGCAACTGAATTTCTCTTTAAAATTCCATGAACCTCATAGCCCTTTTTCATTAAAAATTCAGACAAATATGATCCATCTTGACCATTTATTCCCGTTATAAGAGCTTTTTTTGGGTTCATTTTCTATCTTGGTATCGACTTACAATTATACATCATTTTAGATATCTGTATTGAGAAACATAATCGCTACATATGCCTGAGCAAGACAATAGAGATTCATCATCGTAGCTAGAAACTTCAGGCAATACGCAAATAGATGATCCTCTTAAATCTTTTCCCGGATATGTCCACAAAAATCCATTAGACGTTAATGTAAAATCATCTTCTTGGTGCCAAAAACACGTCGCTCCCAGTTTTAATAAAGCGGTCAGGGCATCTAAGTTTTTTGCATGGCACCATATTTTGTCATTTAAAACAAACTCTCGTGATACCAAGCTCTCTGGATTGTCATGTCCTAGAAATATCTCATCATTAATTACCCAAACATCTATCTCTACATCAAATCCCTTTTCCATTGCATCCAGCACGTACTTCGGTGAATTCTCTAAGAGCGGGCTGGGTCCGCTGATATTTCCCCTGTGAGCTATCAAAAACATGGCGCTCTAATCCTCACTAGTATATACATTAATTGAATAATGTTTTTCAAATGCAGCAGCATGCAACTCATCATTAACTATCGGCTGGCCCTTGATGTTTAGGCTTGTGTTTAAAAGCATGGGGCAACCTGTTTTTTTATAAAACTGAGTCAATAATTTATAAAATTCTGTATTGTCTTTTTCTGAAACTGTTTGGACTCTGCTTGTATTGTCTACATGACAAATTGCAGGATAAAGATCGGGTCTCTTACATTTGGCGATAAATTGCATATAGGGTGCACTCTTGACAGGCATTTCAAAAATCTCATGTGCCCTCTCTTCCAAAACTGCAGGTGCAAACGGTCGAAATTTTTGCCTTTTTTTGATTTCATTTACTTTGTCTTTTATATGAGGACCTCGAGGATCTGCCAAGAGACTTCTGTTTCCCAGCGCCCTAGGGCCAAACTCTGCTCTTCCGTTAGCAATTCCCACTATTTCGCCCTTAAGCAAAAGATCTAAAGGCTGCTTAATGGGATAGCTGCCTAAAACTCGTGTCCCTAAAAAGGGGCCTTTCCAGTTTAATCTACGTGATGCAACTGCTGCAGCACACCCCAAAGAAGATCCCGCATCTCCAGGGTTTGGCATTATCCAGATGTTTTCATATAGGCTAGCTAGGGCATTAGTATTTGCCATGCAATTTAATGCAACACCTCCCATAAACACCAGATTATCAATAGATGGGAAAATACTTTTAGATTTTAAAAATATATTTTTTAATATAGTTTCCGTTACTTTTTGAGTACTTGCGGCAATGTCAAAATCCTCCCAGGTCTCTTGATAGTTGCCTACTCCACGATGTAAGTTATGTTTTAATCGTAAAGGAGCGTCTCGATGAAAAAAATCATCATATATTTTCTCTGCATGCTTTTTATTTCCCCAGGCGGCCATTCCCATTAAAATATACTCTTCTTCACATGGCTTAAGCCCAACTCTTTTCGTCATGGCAGAATAAAAGAGCCCTAAAGAATGGGGATATTTTATAGAATAAACTTTTTTTAAACTATTGTCTTTACCATGCCAGATAGTAGCAACGTCCCATTCTCCTATGCCGTCAATAACTACAACAACAGCTTCGCTAAACTTAGATGTAAAATATCCTGCTGCAGCATGACTTTTATGGTGATCTACGTATTCTATACAGCTAGTGTCAAACCACTTTTTTAAATAAGTGCCTGGCATATTTTGAAAAGAAAAAACTTCTGAATACTGGCCAGCGTAAAGCTGTCTTATCTTTTTATTCCAGGGCTTCTCATAATAAACAATTTTATCAGGTTTTCCAAAGCTTAAAGCTTCATTAACAATATCATCATTTAAATGCATATCATTTTTTAAACGACTATATCTTTCAGAATGCGCTGCAAATAAAATTTCTCCATCCTCTATAAGAGATATTCCGGCATCATGATTGAGACAATTTATTCCTAATATTTTCATAAAACCTATTTGTAAAGAAAGGGATCGTTTTGACGAATCTTTTTTAATCTTTCTTTAACTTCTTTAGATTCTTTAGATTCTTTGCTATCATCGCTTTTGCACAATGTTAAAAACAATCTTTTAATAAAGTTTTTTATCTGTTTTAGATATCTCATCTTAAACTCTCTTTATATGCTATAGCCATTTATCAACTTCAGGTAACAAAAAGTTTTTAAAAAATAGCTCTTGTCCTTTCCAAGAAGGGTGGTGATCACTTCGAGAAACATACCATTCATTAGGAGTTTCAATGTTATATTGAACCCACTGTAGCAAGCCTCCCATCTTTATTTTACTGTTTTCAAAAAATAAAAACTTATCAAAATCTACGAGATCCCACAGGTAACCTGACCACCTATATTGATCTTTTAAAAGTGCATTATTAAAATTTACATATCTATCATCATCATCCCACTGGTGCGGACTATTGTGTGTTTTTTTATGTATCCCTTTCAAATAACTTGACTGTATTTCGTCTTCGGGTTTGGTAAAAATATCCCAGCCATTAAACATTAAAAATTTTATATTGTGAGACTTTAAAAACCATTGTGTACGAAGAATGTTTTCTAGTGTTTGAATAAATGCGCATTCATCTGACCAGTAATTATTATAAAAGTTTGACCAATATGTTGTGGTCTTTCGCCTACCAGCATCAAACGTAATCTTAGAATTTTGATCATTTATTTTTTTAAGAGGGTTGTCAGCTTTACATTGAAACCACTCTAAGGCATCGCAGGGTCTATTAGCATCCACCACGAATGAGTTTCGAAATATTCCTGTCCACTGAGATATTACTAAAATTTCATCAGGGGACACTCCGCTGTCTAGTAAAAACTTTATCTGGCTTATACAAAGCATGGAGATTACATAATTTCCTGTTCCGCCCATAGAAACATTATGGACCTTTATCTTGTCATGAAGATAATCCTCAGCACGGTGGGCCCAGCTTTCCTTGCACTGAGTAAAGCTACACCCCGCAGCCACTATATGCTTAATCATCTACCAGCCCCTTTCCATCTAAAAATTTAAACATTTTTATACCATTCGTTTTCTCTCCAGCACGAAGGAATGCCACTTTTGGAAGACAAAATAGAACGGCCCGGAAATAATCTTACACCGTCGTCACTATAGGCACATGACAAACGCTTGGGCTTAAGTAGATGAACAGTAGATTTTGTATTCATAACATACATGTATTCTTCAGTAGTTAACCATCTTTTTGACCACTCAACATCTTCTGATTGCCCCCATAAAACGTTTTCATCTAGGGGGAATTTTTCCATAAAAGATTTCTTTGCCACCCAGTAGCCTCCAGAAACGTATAGGTGTTTGGTTTTTCTATATGTGTAAGGAACATTTACAGCTATATGGTAAGGTTCGCTTCGTCCTGTCCAGGGAGCATAGCCCGCTTTGGGATTACCATCAGTGAAACAAAGCGTGGGATCATCCCAAGCAATCCAGTCCCTAAATCTGATCCCTTCTTTAGAAACCTTAATACACATGCATACATCCCAGCTATCTCCAAACTCAACAAATCCTGAGTACCAATTATCATCTAGAGAATAATAGTCTAACATATAGACAATATTATCAAATTTTGAATTTTCAGTTATTATATTTTTCTTTCTAGTTATCCATCCTGATTTTTCCTCATCATCAAACGGGATCCATTTTATCATGCTTGACGGCCCGCTCCAAAACTGGGCTGGGTCTTCTCCTCCAACTAAAACTATTTCAAAACTATCTTTAGGAATTTTTAATTTAAAAATACTCTCTAAACAAGTTACAAGATGTCTATTAGTAGCATCAGGTCTTATCTTTCCATCCGGTAGATAAACTTTTCCAGACGATGTAATAATTCCAAAAGTGAATTTCATCCTACTATCCCCTGTATGCTCTAAGGTGATTTATAAGATTTTCGCTATCAAATTCAAAAATGTCTGCCACAAATAAATTCTCGCTATCAAGAGAAAGGGTCATTTCACAGATAATAATTCCCCCATGATCTTCGTGGATATGGTGTATATTAACTTCAATGTTTTCAAAAGAATCAAAAATATTAGAAAATATTTTCATCACTTTCTGCTTGCCTGACACGACACCAGCATCCCAGTCTCTTATTGTACAGTCATTAGAGAAAAAACTCTCTAGGCCATCTAAATCTTTATTTTCAAAAAGATCTAAATAGTCTTCAACTATTTGCGATCTTATAATATTATCAATTACTATATCTTTCATGTTATCACCTGTACTCCGGGGGTATTGCTGCATCAAAAAAATTATAATTTTTATGCACATATTCTTTTTCACCGGCATCTATCGCATCTTCTTCATATTCAAAAATCGCATCTGGTGGACACTCAGATAAGCAAGCACCGCAGTCTATGCATTCCTCTGGATTAATATAAAGTTGCATTCCTGCCAGTTTTCCATTTTGGCGCAATGTTTCTACTTCTGCTCCCATTCCATCAACGTCTACGGGTCCATGAATACAGTCAACTGGACATGCCCTGACACACCCTGTGTCACATATTCCCACGCACTTACTACCAATTATAAAACTCATATTTTAATCGCTTAGAGAAGAAGCATCACCAGGATACATTTCCTTTTTAAAGTCTTCTTTTGCTGCTGTAACTCCGTCGTTTTCATGCAGTGGAAAGTAACCAGCATCACCGGGCTTTGTTCCCGGGAGCTTGACCTTTGCATTAATCTCTTCTCTTCCATCCACGTCAGACGTCCACCATTCTCTCTTTTTTCGAAAATCCCACTGAGATTGGGCGTCCTGTATTTTATTAAACCTGGGAAGAAGGATTTTTTCACGAATCATTTTAGCTTCAAATGTAGATTGGTCTTCTTGCATCTCTACTAGGCTATGATATTCTTCTGGAAGCTTCATATAAAGCTGAAAAGATTGCATCAAGTTTTTCAATTCTTGCTTTGTGATCTGGGGCATGTTCAGCTGAGAGTCAGATCGATAAACGTCTTCGTGCTTTCCTTGATTGATATCGATATAGCCTCTTTCGACACACATCTTTCGCAAAGGTGCTCCGCGGTATGGGTGAAAAAATGTAACAGTCGCACTTGTTGGGTTGATTTTTCGATTAAGGGTAATGGTATCTAAAATATCTTGCCTGTCCTCGTCGGGCAGACCGATAATGTTAAACGAAGAACACCTAATCCTGTGCTTATGTGCAAGCTTAAAGACTTTTACTACATGCTCGTCATTATAATTTCGCTTTAGAATTTTCCTGCGCACCCTATCACTGCCTGATTCCACCCCGCAACATATGTTTCTCATACCGGCATCAACAGCCATAGCGAACAGGTCTTCTCGAACTAATCTAGGCTGAACATTTACGGAAAATGGCAACCCCACCTTCTCTTTATAAAGCGCGCAGAATTCCTCCATCACTTCCGGTTCATGGAGCGGGAAAATATCATCTACAAACATCAAAAAATTTAAGTTATATTTTTCTTTAAATTCCGCTAATTCTTTAACAAGCAACGAAGCGTCTTTTTTTCTATAATACTCTTTCGCTGTAACATTTGCTGCCTTGTAGAATGTTTCGTTGGCACAGTAGCTACACCTAAATACGCAACCCCTTGTCCAGATAACTGTGGCCATGTTGTACATTCTGCCACCCAAGGGTCTTAAAAAATGACGAGGGTCAAAAATGCTTAAGTCAGGTGCCAGGCCTTGAGATATCTCAGGTAAACCAACGGGATTCCTGTGTACCTTTCCGTTTTCCTTATAGTTTTTATCTTTTACCCAAAAATTTTCAATCTCATATAATTTTTCCCAGCCCTGGATGCCAAACTTCTCTAAAGCATTGCACAAATCAACAAGCCTCTCTTCAGCCTCTCCTCGACCTACAATATCAACACAGTCTTCGACTATTATATCATCTGGAACTAGTGTAGCTAGTGGACCACCGCTAATGGTTGGAATGTCGGGATATAGTTTTTTACAATATCTTAGCAGCTCCATTCCAAAAGCATGGTTGGGATCCACAGTAGAGATGCATATTATTCCAGGCTTAAAAGATTTAATTTCTTCTTCTAGAGCCTTAAATACATCAATGTCTTTTTCCACCAGGCCTAGCTTTTCAAAATCGGGATTAACAACTTGTAAATTTTTCTCTCTTAGAGCATCATCACTAGGTATATCGCCGCATCTTACAAAAGTGGTATCAAATAATTTAAAATTATGACCAGCATCCTTTAAATAAGCAGAAAGATACCCGATTCCAAGGGGAGCCCTTGTAACCATAACTTTATTGGGGTATATCATAAGAACGTTCATCACAAAACTCCTGAATGTATCTGTTTAAATCTTCTGGGGTCCCGATTCCCCACATTTTTTCAATATGAAAGGTCTTGATTTTGAAGCCTTTCTGTATTGCCTCGTTAAATACGGGACATACATAAAATTCATTATTGACTCGTATATTTTTAGTGATCATTTGCTCAGCAAGCTTAACATAGTCTCTTCCTCTTTTCCAATAATAGATTCCACATGTCGCATTGTCACTTATTGGCTTTTTCTCAGCTACCTCACTTACAAAACCATCTTCACCCACTTTAGCAAAGCTCCACTTGGGATGTGTTGATGTAAATGTTAAAATTCCACCATCAACTTCATCAGCTGTCATCGAGTACATAAACTCATTAGAATTCCACTCAATATACTGGTCAGAGTTTGCTATCAAAAGAGGGTCATCATTATTAATAAACTCTTTTGCAAGAAGAGTTGTGCAAGCGGCGCCTTCAGTTATTCCATCAACTTGAACAATTTCACATTCTGGATAAACTAAGCTTAATACATGCTTTAAATGGTACTTTTCATAATGTTCCCTTTGAACAATAAAAATATGATTGGCATCAATATTAAGATTTTCAGTTACAAGCTGAATCATTGGTTTCCCGTTTACATCAATTAACGGTTTTGGAAATGAATACCCAGCTTTTTCAAATCTACTTCCGGCTCCCGCCATCGGTATTAAAACATTCATTTTTCCACCTTGCCACTTGGGTGTTATTGTTGATTTTTTTATTAATCTCTTTAAATGCCTATTAATTTTTTCATAGGTTACATCGTCTGGATTTCTAACAGCACAAAGATGAGCACCGCTACTTATGGCAGCTGTTCTTCCCACATGTGAGTCTTCAATTATTAATGTACTAACGGGATCACACTCTGCTTTTACCATACATTTTAAATATATCTCAGAGCTCGGTTTGGGATTTTTAACATCCTGATTAGAAAGAAAAAAATCTATATATTCTAAAAGCCCCTTTTTGAGAAGCATCATTTTAACTGAGTCTCGTATAGAGTTAGAAGCTACACAGATCTTATAGTTGTCTGATTTGATTTTTCTAAGAATGCTTCTCATTCTTTCATCATAAGTCATTTCATTATTAATAATATCAATTGTAAATTTTTGCTTTCTTTTCCATACTTCATCGTGAAGATTTTTAGGCAATCCTTTAGTTTTTGTAAGCTTGAAAAGTTTCTTAGATGTGGGAAGCCCGTCATAAGAAGATAGATGCTCATCCCTTGCTATGACATATTTTTCATCAACTGATTTTAGTGCAGCATTCAGTGCCTTGTAGTGCATTTCTCTTGCATCAACTAGAACACCGTCTAGATCAAATATAATTAGCTTGATCATTTTTTCACTTTAAAGGGATACCTTACTCTTAAAATCATATACAGATTAAAAAAAACTTATAATTCAAATTCAAAAATACTCGAATTATGCAAAGATTGAGATCCGGGCATGCATAAAGTCTAGCTGGTTAAATTTTTCAAGGCCATGGAGCGTATTAAGACGACTGCTTTGGATCCATTTAAAATATTCATTTATAAAATTGGGCAAGACTGTTTCACTATAGAGGTACTGTGAAGTAATTTTTTTATCAATAAACTCTATAACTGCGGGATCTGGGATTGGTCTGGAGCGCCTCCCATCTTCTACCCATGAATCTGCTATTTTAGATTTCATTGGAACCCCCTGATATTAGGATAAGTTTCTATAAACCACTTAACTGTCTCTTCAAGGCCGAAGTCAATTGAAGTAAATTTAAAATCTGGAAGCTGTCTTGCAAGCTTGCTATTGTCGCTTGGTTTTCTAAACTGGCCGTCAGGTTTTTCAGTTTGCCAAACAATGTCTCCTTCAAACTGCATATATTTAGCAATTAAACATACAACATCTCTAATACTAGTCTCATGGGAGGTTGAAAATATAATGGGCTCTTCCTCGTCATAATCATAAAGAGCCCACTCAGCTAGACGGCCTACGTCAGTAGAATATATAAACTCTCTTAAAGGTTTTCCAGACCCCCACACTAAGAAGTCTGTATTATTTTTTTTGGCTAGATAGCACTTGTGAATAAGTGAAGGAATAACATGACCCTCATTGATACTAAAATTATCATATTTGCCGTAAATATTTGTAGGTATAACTGAAACATAGCTTACACCATATTGCTCCCGATATGCTCTTATTTGAATATCTAGCATTCTTTTAGCATAGGCATAAGGGTAGTTGGAGCCATGAGGCTCTCCTAGATGAATCTTTTTTTCATCGAGAGGGTAAGTCACATCATTGGGAAATATGCATGTCGATAAAAACCCTACTGCTTTCTTAACATTGCTTCTCCTGCAGGCCTCTATTACGTTGGTGTTTATCATAATATTTTCATAGAAAAATTCTCCTTTATAAGACATATTGCTTCCTAGACCGCCCACTCTGGCTGCACAATGAATAACTCTATCTGGTTTGATTTTATTAAAAAGGGACAATGTTTTCTCAGTATTTCTCAAATCACAATCTTTACTAGATATCTTTATTGCTCCCGGTATATCAATTGCCATTCCCACAAGGCCTGAGCCACCGGTTATTAATATTGTCTCTTTTTCTCTTTTTCTCATAAGAAAACTCTCCCATCAGGGGTAATAATTTTATTATTAATCATTTCTTGAATAATGTCATTATCTAGACTAAGGTGTGGCTTGTCAATAACTCTAAAATCCAAAGGTCCGGTAGGGGTTCCTCCGTGGCGCGGTTGACACGCGCCGGCAAAATCAATTGCGTGATTTTCGCTAGTTCCTATTACTCTGTAGCCGTCATTTTTAGCCTTTTCAGATCCATCTACTTCCATCTGCCATGGGCTTATTTCTGGATCAAGATATCTAAGCAGATACTCCCGGTTCCATATAGACCAGATTACTGAAATTCTATAGCTCGTGTCTCTTCTTTGCTCAATTATATTAAAATCATTAAAGGTTTCAAGAATGTCGTGATCCTTAAATTGAACTCCGCATGTTAGCGAGGTTCTTCCGATTTTTTTCTTTTGCGCATGTTGAAATAATTTATTTAATATGTCAAATCTAACGGGTTTTAATATAAATAAATCTTCTAAAGCCCATATAAAGTGCTCATCCTCTATTGTTTCAAAATACTCCCTCAGGCCAGTAGACCACTCAGTAGAAGTTTTTCTTGATTTTCCCATGGAGACAAAATTAAAGTTATCCTCCAAGTTAAACTTGGGCTTTTCATATCCTAAGATAGTTACTTCTTGATCTTTCCCCCAAAATTTATTAAATAAAAACATAAAGGGCTTAAGCATAATATCGTGACTATCACATGTTGAAATAAAAATTTTTATCATCTTTTCACTGGTCTTTCTTGTCTGTGTATAATTTCCCGTATCTTTTTAGGCTTTGAAACTAGTATCTGAGGCTCATAAAAATAAAGATGATCAATATTAGTTCTAAGAAAGCAATCGATAGCATTCTCAGGAGTCTCTACAATAGGCTCTCTATCGTTAAAACTAGTATTGAGAAGAATGGGAACACCTGTGTGTGCCTCCCAGTGTTTTAATAAATTATAATACCATTGATTATCATTTTCTGTAACAGTCTGAAGTCGTGCTGAGCCATCAAAATGAACCACAGCGGGAACTATATCTCTTTTTTCAATTTTAAAATTAACAACCATAGACATGTAGGGACTATCGACGTCTCTTTCAAACCATTCTGATACTCTTTCTCTAAGGATAGAAGGTGCAAAAGGTCTATACCACTGTCTATGTTTTACTTTTTCATTGATTGTATTTTTCATGCTTGGTGATCTAGGATCTGCCAGTATGCTTCTATTTCCTAGTGCCCTCCTTCCAGACTCAGACCTTCCCCCAAAAATAGAGACTATATTTTGATTAGCTAGTTTCTGAACTAGTCCGTCCATAGAGCATGTTTCAAAATCTATCTTATTGTTGTCTTTAAATTTTTTTAGAGATGACATAATTTCCTCATCTTTATAAATCTGGCCAAGATATGGTGTAAAATTATCTTTCCACTCTATTCGAGGATTTTCTAAATATTGATGCCAAATAAGCTGAGCACACCCTATGGCCACACCGGCATCGTAAGGAACAGGACACACGTAGATGTTATCAAATCTATCTCCAAACCAGTCCCATATTTTTCCTACCATAACTGAATTTAATGCTACGCCTCCAGAGAGACATAAATTTCTACTCTTACTTTCCTTAACAAAGGGTGCTATTGTTCTTTTTACAAAGTCTTCTGTTGTTTTTTGCAGAGCTGCTGCAACATCATAGCTTAGCTGTGAGCCCTTGGCTGAGTTGAAAAATTTTGAAAGCACACTGTTGAGATTTGCTGGACGAAACTCAGTAGACATGAAGTCTTTATAATACTTTTCAGGATCTCCTAGCGCTGCCAAAGCCATCACAGACCCAGATTGATTTCCAATGGGCGAGCTAGATGAAAGCCCGAATATTTTTTCTGTAGAAGAAGACCAGTATCCTCCTATGTTTATTTCTTTATATGGAAAAATTTTTATAGGAGTCACCTCTATATCACGTCCTTCAAAAATAGCAAAAGAGGAAAGCACATATTGACCCTCAGTATTTTTGTCCCCTCCGCCGCCATCCATTGTCACAATAAGAGACTCTTCAAAGTTACTAGAAAAAAAAGCATTTGCTGCATGTGTAAGATGATGTGAGGGTCTATAAAATTTTCCATTATTTTTTTTAACAGTGCTTTCTATCCATGCATAAGACTCAGATGTATGATTTCGCAGTGAATAGGGAGAATCGAAAGCGTGATCTGGTCCTTGATGAAGGCCTCTCCAGTTACAAGAAAAATGCGTAATATTATCTGCCTCATCATAAGTCTCTCTTAGGACAGATATAATATCCCCAGATGTCATTTTAATCCTATTGTATCTTTCAAGCTCATAGTGAATTATCGGATATCCATCTTCTAATATCGTGTATGCTACATCGTGGCAGGGTGCTGTATGAAATCCACAAATTTTCATTAAAATCTCCTCTGTTACGTACTATCATTAAAATTTTTAAAAATATATGGAATTGCATATCGAGTCCACGTTCGATTTATTATCCCACATGCAGGATCTATAAATGATCCAAAATCAATACTATGAACATTACAGTCGAGATTCCACAGCCTTTTATTTATCACTCTACTTGAAAAACCGGAACAAGGAATTAAAACATCAACATTCTCAATATTTTCTAAAACATGTGGCCACCATTCATCAATATTTGAATAAGAATCAGTCTCAGGAGTGTGCACATAAAACTTTATCTTTCCAAAAATATTTTCAATCTTTTCTCGCTCACGGCATCCCACAAACATGATAGATTTTTCTCTAATGAATTCATCAATAAAACCCTTTACAGCCTCAGGATAAAAAGCAGAAAGATAATGAAAAGCACAAAAATTTAAAAATTCTTTCTGATTGCATGTGTTGTGCATTTGAGTGATTCTCAGCATTTCAACATTCCACCATTTATCGTTAGGATCATGTGCCAAATCAATTTTTTCCATACCGGGCTCATTTTCAAAATTTGCGCAGTGACCCTTAAGGTAGTACTCATCACAGATAGAGAATGACTCTATAATCTCTTTGTGTAACTCTTCTGTCACTCTAAAGCGATTAGATCTCCCTCTGACTGTTCCTATAGCTTCAGGATCCATAATTGCAAAATCTCCATCACCAAATCTAGTAAAAAAACATCTCTCACTCATCCGTAATTTTAAAGACAATAAGTCAAGAGTCTCTTGGGCTTTTAAAGTTTTAATTTGCATCAAGATCCTCCAGTATTGTAGAATATTTTTGACAAACCTCTTCCAGGGTTTCATTATACTCTAAAACTTTTTTCTTTATACATGAATAATTCTTTCTCATCTTGCTTAAAGCGTCCAAAAAGCTATCAAAATCAGAGTATTCAATTCCGCGTCCCTGGCAAAAGTCAACCACACCTCCGCCATTAGCATGATAAATAACAGGAAGACCACAGGCGAGAGCCTCAATAGCATGATTTCCTCCGGCTTCTTCGACTGAGGCCGTAAGATACACATCAAAAGATGGAAGAGTTTTTAAAATAAAACTAGAGTCTTGAGCCTCTATGTATCTAGCATCACGAGGTTGTAATTCTTTGTCTATGCGACCTATAAAAGTAAATTCAAAATCTCCATCTCTTTTTTTACCTAGAAATTCATCGATTTTTTTATAAAATTTTCCGCCCTTTTTAGGGTTATTAGACCAATGATGTGTAACTATGTTTAATTGATCTCCAATAGAGATAGTTTGATTTCTGTGGGTGTAAAAGCTAGAAGGCGGTGCAAGATGTATTACCGACTCATTTTGGCTTTTTACTTCTATTTTTTTTCTTGCCCAGTCACTAATATAGGTCACATGATCAGACAAGGGAATGGTTTTCCTTACAAGCTCTGTAAGCTCGGGCTTGCTATGAGTCCCAATATCGCCTACTCTTTGAAAAATCTTAGACCCGTAAGTCTCCCTGTGATACAAAAAATGCTGATACCACACTCCTTCATCATTTGGTCTAGGGTCTAAGCAAAAAATTACTTCTACATCAGGATCAAGGCTATAAGTAACGATATGCCCTCTAGCTGCGAGGGTCTCACTTAAAACATTGACCGTCTTAACCCCGCCTCCCCAGGGTCCTAGCTTTGGTCTTCTATTAAGATATATTTTCATCTATATACCATAGTTAACTAAGCACCACCGGAGTGCCTCTCGTGCTGACCGCGGAGTGTACCCAGTATTGATGAGCTTGTTGCAAGATAACAAGGTGTTCACTCTTTTGTTAGGAAGAATCTCTAAAAGCTTTTCATAGGATATTTTTTTTATAAAAAGGCTTGGTTTTAATATCTCTTGAATTCCCATCGCTATTTCATGTGGAGAAATCGCACCTGTGTTTGAGCAATTAAATATGCCAGTCGCCCCTACCTTTAAAAGATGATCTATCATCTCTTTAAAGTCTTCAATACACGTCACTGAGTTGGGCTCATCAATTGCTGGAATATAGTCAAGTGACATAAACTTAGTAATAAGGTTTGTAGGGTGCGGAGTTTTAGAAATAAGCTGTCTGGGTCTTAAAATAAGAAAGTTTTTATATCCAGAGTTTAAAATATACTCATCTGCCCACAACTTTGTCCAAGTGTACCATACAGCTGGGCTGCACTTAGTATTTTCATCAGCGATAGAATGGTTTCCATCAAATAGGCAACCACTGCTAATATGAACGAGCTTTATTTCTCTCTCTTGGCTACACCTAAGAAGATTAATCGCTCCACAAACATTTGATTCATAGGCTATATGCTTGTTATCTTGGCAATACTCCAAGTTTGTTTTTGCTGCACAGTTTACCACAATATCAGGCTCAAATCTATCAAGAGACTCTCTAATATTATCCATACTTGAAACATCACACTCGCTTCTTGATAAAACGACATCTGATTTTTCAGCGATAATATTAGATACCTTTCCTTTTCCAAATATTAGTTTCATTATTGTAATATTAGCTCGTTAGCTTTGTGATATGACTCGTGAGTTCCAGCATCAGACCACCAGCCCTGGAGAATGTGAGACATTGCATGTCCCTCTTTGATGTAGGTATTGTTTACATCTGTGATCTCATATTCCCCCCTGTCAGATACTTTAAGATTTCTTATAAATTCAAAAACATGAGAATCATACACATAAATCCCAGTAACGCAGTAGTTGGTTGGTGGAGAAACAGGCTTTTCAATTATTTTAACAATATTTCTATCTTTGATTAGTGGAACCCCAAATCTCTTTGGATCTTTAACTTCCTTTAAACACAATAAACATGTTTTTTTCTTTTTATCTCTGCGATTAAACTTTTCAATCATTTCGTCAAGGCTTGACTCAAATATATTGTCTCCTAAAATGACTACTATCGGGTCCTTTGCTGCAAAATCTTCGCACAGTGAAAGTGCACCTGCGATGCCATCGGGCCTATCTTGCACTCTAAACGTAAAATTACAATCATATTCATAACCGCTCCCCAGTAATGTTATCATGTCTCCCATATGCTCGGTCCCAGTTATCACCATAATCTCTTTCACACCCGCACTGACCAGCTTCTTAACAGAATGAATAATCATCGGACGCTTTCCCATGGGCAATAAATGCTTATTAGTCACCTTTGTTAGAGGGAAAAGTCTACTGCCTGCGCCGCCTGCAAGAATAACTCCTCTTATCCCGCCGACTGTCACACAATCCCCACATTATTTTCTAAGAAATAGATCCAGTCTTTAAGATTTATTCTATCTGGTTTGCTAAATGTGCTTTGTGACTTTGGAGTCCCTCTGCTAAGGTGTAGAAAAATAGGAAAACCCTCATCATCTATACAGGTGGCAGTCTTGAAAAACCCAAACGGGGGAGAAAGATTTTCATGAAGCTCCTCATTGTAAGAAGTATTTTTAAAACAATATGTCAATATTCCCTTTTCTCTACAGTAGGTGGTTAGAGGGTCTCCTACATCTTCTATCATAAATCCATTTGAATAAATTGGTCTAAGATCTACTTTTCGAGCAATCGATGTTTTAATCATTAGCCCAGAGACATGATAGGCTCTAGTTCTATTTACTGACTGCAAAGTTCCAACTAACTCATAGCCTTCTGATATTTTTTTATCAAAGCTAGAAAAAAATCTACTATCAACAACCGCTGTATCATTGTGAGCAATAAAGACAAACTCTGTTTGAGTTTTACTTAAACCGACTTCAATCCCTGAAGCATTTGCCTCAGAGCCTGAGCCTGCATTGGGATTTTGAATCCATGTTACGTTTGGAAGTTTTAAAATTTCAGCTTTATACGACACATCAGAAGAGTTTTCTACAATAATATAGTGAATAAAAAGATTTTTAGGTTTAAACTTCTCAAAGCTTTTAACAAAAAGCAATGAGAGCTCTTTAGATTTAAAAGAAGGTGCAATAACAGATAATTTTTTTAAATTCATCTTTAAGACCCGTTAAAGCTTACCACAGCGCCTGTTTGAGCTGAATGTTGAATTCCTGCCATGATGATATAGTCTATATAAGCATCGCGACAAGAGTATAGACACGCGCTAGATTTATTTTCCATTATCACTTCTCTCATGTCTCTATAGATGGAGGCTATCGCTATCTCTTGCTCAGTGAGATCTTCATTTTTAAATTCACTTTTCCAATAAACTTTTGTAACTTCATCCCATATTCGAATCGGAAGCCCAGAATCATTTCTTAGAACTCGTATGTCCATGTTTCTAGTATCTGATCCCTCAAGACATCTAAAATCTAGTATCTGAAAATCGTCTCCGGCGCTAAAATTTTTACCTGTAGTAATGGTTCCATTTTTACTATAAGCTCTTAGTGTCTGTAGCGATCGAAATGGTGCAGTTTTACAATGATAAGAAAAATCATGTGAAAGAATGGCGCCGTTACTAAACCTGACTATTCCATGGTCCCATATCTCATTTTCTTCCCTAACCGATCCATTATTATCTTTAAAAGCCGGTGTATTTATTGGGTTTATCACTCCGTATGCTGAGATAGGGAGGGATTCCCTTCCTAGATAGTTTCTTAATTGAGCAACAGCATGATAATTAAATGATCTGCAGTCATTTTTTACCAAGAACGGTCTATCAAATATTGCTAAGTTATAAAGATGTGATTTAAACTGCTCGAGCGGTAATCTTGGCCATTGCTCAAATACTCCCATGGGAGTATTACAAGAAGATTCAAGACTGATGAGACGGGGATCTGCAATCGGTGTTTCTACTAGGACTGGGACGCCATGGCTTAAAACCTCACTAAGAACATCAAACATAGCGTCTCCTGAAACACAGCACACGAGAAGCTCTGGCTCTTCAGAGACTAAAGATGATATCGAATCAAAATATTTTAAGCTAGAAGCATTGTGAAATTTAATCGCGGTAGACTCTGATCTCGTGGTAAATCCAATTACTTCAAATAGATCTCTTAACTTATTAAGAAGCGGTAGGTGTGTAGTCTCTGCTCTTTTTCCTGCGCCAACTATTCCTACTTTAACTCTTTTTTCTTGTTTCATATCTCTCTCTTAATATTCTATGATGATCCTTGTTAGAATATAATACAGTATTTAACCTCTCGAGAGATTTAGATCTTTTGAACCTTCTCGTGATAAATCCATTAGTAAAATATTCTTGTCTTTCTTTCATTCTACCAGTCTACAATAAAATCCGACATATTGAATGCTGTATGAGTCAAAAGAACTTGACCATAATCTATCTCATCGTCTGACATTCGCCTATCATCAAAAAATATTCTTCTATCCATGACAATCAACTCTTTGCTTGGATCTTCAATCTCATCAATTACCCTAGAACAGTCTATATCTTTTTGTTTTCTTTGACAATAATCATCAAAAAGTAAAAATTTACTATATCTGTCCTTTAACATCTCCCAGTCTGACTTAACCGCTTCGTATCGATGATCTCCATCGATATAAATTAATTCAAAATTAGACTCAATATTGGGAATCACTTCTTGTGAAAAAGCTTTAATAAATTTAATTTTTTGAAACCAGGTGGTGGGAAAATATTGAGAAATATGTTCAAGAAACTTTTCATCAAGATTGGGATCAACGGTTGTTACCGATCCATCTATACCACTGTCAATCATCGCTTTGGCTGCGCACAAAGCAGAATATCCTCTTCCAAATCCAATCTCCAAAAATGATTTTAAATTATATTTCTTTATAAGGCTATAGATAAGCAAGCCTCTTTCGTAGTTTGGGCGGAAGAAAGCCCCAACAGTTTTGAAAAGTTCGCTCTGAGGAGATCTTTTCTTTTTTGCAGTATATTCTCCAATCATGTCAAAGTCTCCCAAGATAAGATTTTCGGCCGGCATGCCTATTTCTTCAAGTTTTTCTCTAATATCAATTTGTCTCATCTTTTTTCCTATCATACCACTCTACAGTCTTTTTTAGGCCTTCAAGTGTTTCTTTAAAGTTGTAATTCGGATTATATTTTAAAAGCTTTGTAACATCTGGCTGTCTTCTTTTTGTATCATAATCTCTGGGTGGCTCAAAAAAAGGATCAAATTCCCTATCCATAACGACATGCAACA